>ENA-OPNI01000596-OPNI01000596.1-human-gut-metagenome-genome-assembly--contig:-NODE-596-length-12043-cov-2.397648_pt1 | contig 12043 bp, 10 predicted proteins | sample MGYA00241538_ERZ501773 | MGnify/ENA primary metagenome ERZ501773 (study PRJEB25962, sample SAMEA2042556) | human gut metagenome | biome: human gut; feature: human-associated habitat; material: faeces...
CCCTGTGAAGCCCGGACTTTCCTCACCTGTCATATGACAGCCGCGATCACTTGTCCAGCTCATTACTTTTATAGCAGAATAGGGACGAAAAGTAAAGGGGAAAATATAGAAACAGAAACATGGTTTTAAAAACTACTTCTCATGGTATAAAAAATTGTTGAAGTGAATGGAGATGGGTGTTATAATCTCTCTATAGAAGCCTGATAATAAGTATTATCAAAGATTTGATATAAGAGGGTGAATAATATGGAGAATAATTATCTGTTAAATAAAGATTATATCAGAATAAAAAACATGAATACGATCAGCTATGGTGGTAATCAGTCATGGTGCAAGAGCAAGAAGATGCAGAAGGTAGGCTGCGGAGTGATCGCACTGGCGGATATATCCATCTATCTTGCAGAACAGAATCCCGGACTTATGACAGATGCAATCCGCAAGATCAACAAGCCGAAGGGACTTTATAACAAAAATGATTACCTTGAATATGTGAAATGGTTCTATAAGCATTATGTATTTTTCCTGTGGTATAAAGGAATGACAGGCGTGACGATAATGAATACATTGAACCGTTATTTTATGCTGAATGATATTGGACTTCGCGCCAGATGGAGACTGTTTTTATCTGACGAGGAAATGATGAAACAGATCAGGCATTTAATCCGTAAAAATAAGCCGGTTGTATTATCAATTGGTCCGAATATACCAAATGTATTTGGAAATAAAGGAATCCATATGTATGTGGAAAAGGATGGGCGGATGCTTGCTTCCATGAAGAAAAATGTTCACAGCCATTTTGTTGTTGTGACAGGAGTAGAGGAAATAGCAGGTCATGAATACCTGATCGTTTCTTCATGGGGTAAGAAATACTACATCAGCTACGAAGAGTACCGTGATTATGTAAAACATTCCGGCGGAAGAATTACAAGCAGCATTCTGTACATCAAGGGGATGATCTGATACGGAAAATCTTTTTTTGTAATTTATGCGGATATTGTTATTTGTTAAAAATATGTACGGGGAATCTCCCTCAGACACGAACAACCACTATAAATGACTCGCTGTGGTTTCGATTCGTTGCACATGCCCGATTCGTAAATGCTCCTGCGCTAACTCGCCTTTGGCTCGAACAAGCGCCCGCATTTACTGGCAATGTGCATCTCATTTCGAAATCCTCGCTGATGTCATATTATAGTGGTTGTTTGTGTCTGAAGCAGATCCCCCTGTGTGGTTTATCAAGAATAACAATATCTGCATAAAATTAAATTAAAAAGATTTTCTGTATTAGATCATTCTCTTTGGAAATCGATGTCAGCCTGGATCGTTATTCTTCTGTCGGTCGGTGCGTATTGATTTATAATCACATATTGTTAAGTGGTTATTTTCGGACTAATGCCTGTAACTCGGTTTCTGTCAGTTCGCGGAATTCGCCGGGAGCGAGGGCTTCGTCCAATGCCAGATTACCCATGGACAGGCGTTTTAAGTAGGTGACTTTCATGCCGAGGACTTCAAAGGAGCGTTTGACCTGATGGTAACGTCCTTCGGTGATCGTCAGAAGAATTTCGGAGGTACTGGTATCAGGATTGGCGCTTTTTATGACCAGAGTGCCCGGCTTGGTTGGTTTATCATCTCCGATATCCAGACCGTCCTTGAATGCTTTGATATGTTCTTTTGTTACCAGCCCGTTGATACGGGCAAAATATGTTTTTGCAACATGCCTGGATGGGGATAAGAGATTATGGGACAGTTCTCCATCATCTGTGATGAGCAGCAGCCCTTCTGTATCGATATCCAGTCTGCCGACAGGAAACAGACTCTTTACCGGCACAGAACCTTTTAACAGATCCAGAACAGTTGTGTGCAGATTGTCATTGGTTGCGCTGACACAGCCTGCCGGTTTGTTCAGCATGTAATAGTGGTGTTTTTGATAGCCGATGATCGTTCCGTTATAAGAAATCAGGTCTGTATTTTCGTCAATCTTCTGTTCAGGGGATTTGCAGACAGTTCCATTTACCGATATCATTCCTTTTTTTATATATTGTTTTACCTGGGACCTGGAGCCGATGTTCTGATTTGCCAGAAATTTATCAATTCGCATAGCTGTTACCTGCCTTTTGTTCATTTGTTGAGTCTAAAACCATGCCCGCAGGCTGATGATTTTTCACCATTATAGCATGGATTTTTTTGTTGTTGTGGAACAAATTCAGTAAATTTCAGAATATTGCTCGTATTGCGCGAAAATGTTATAATAAATCTGTGATTATGACGGAAATGTTAAGCGTAAGGATACGAAGTGGTTTTACAGCAGATTATATAAAATAAACAAAAAAATCCCATATTTATTCACAGAAAATTAATACATTTTACTATAAAAAGTTGGGACTGGGGACATATGCGTATTGACATGAAATCAAAATTAGAGTATTATTTTTAACAGAAATGTAACATTTTGTCATGATTTTTAATAAATAGGTACGAAAAGATGAGAATTAACAGAAGAAATAATCGTTTTTCCTATATGAGGAGAGGCTTATTCAGTTATAGATACATGAAACGCAATCTGCTTGTAGCAGCAGCTACGATCGTTACGGCAGCAGGAATCGGACTCGTTGTTAAGTATGGGGAGGCGTTGGATCACAACCCTGCTTACCTGAACAGTCAGACCGTTCAGACTGCTGAAGTGGAGACAACCAGTGAAGAGGTTGCTTCTGTCGATACGACTGTACTTCAGAACAACAGTACAACCAAGAAGGCTGCACAGAAGAAGACAGTAGTAGCAAAAGCAGAAGAGAAGTCCGAATTTGATGGTAAATTTATCGCCAAGATTGACGATACATTAAATATCCGTGAGGAAGCATCGACGGATTCTGATATTGTTGGAAAGCTGTTTGATGGTAATGTAGGTGATGTTCTGGAAACAGATGGTGACTGGGTAAAAATTTCCTCCGGTGATGTAACGGGATATGTAAACAGTGATTATATTCTGACCGGTAAGGATGCAGAGACATATGCGGCAGATTATAAGAAAGTGCTTGGAACAGTAACGGATGATACCGTCCGTGTACGTGCAGAGAAGTCAACAGATTCTGATATTCTTGAGCTGGTAGCAAAGGATACGGTTCTTCCTGTAGAGGAACAGGATAAGGACTGGGTTCAGGTAACACTGGCAAATGATGTTACCGGGTACATAGCAGCAGATTATATCACAGTTGCAGAGTCTTATGAGTACGCAATGACAATCGATGATTATACAGCAATGGTTGATGCAGAGACACAGAAAACAACAGAAGTTGCATTGGCAGAAGAAGAGTCTGTATATGAAGAAGCATCAGAACCTGAGGTTATGTCAGTGGATGAATCGACAACGGAGGAGGTTGTTACAGAAGCACCAACGACAGAAGAAGTAACCACAGAGGCTCCGACAACGGAGGAAACTGTTACAGAAGCACCAACAACAGAGGAAACAACCACAGAAGCACCTTCTGCAGATCCTTCCCAGTATGATGATGCTTATCTGCTTGCCTGCCTGGTCAGCATGGAAGCTGGATATGAGCCATATGAAGGTCAGCTTGCAGTTGCAAATGTAGTTCTGAACCGTGTAAAGAGTGGTAGCTGGGGCAGTTCAATCTCATCTGTAATTTATGCACCAAATCAGTTTCCGATGGCAACCGGAAGTGTGATGCAGGGATATCTGCAGAACGGACCGCTGTCTACTGCACAGCAGGCTGCAGATGATGCATTAGCAGGAAATAATAATATTGGATCTTTTATGAGTTTCTTGAATGTGAATTATATTGATACGGATTCCTTATCCGATTATACGGTTATTGGAAATCATTGTTTTTATTAATAAGTGAATGGATGTAAGAGATATGTTGAGGCAGATGAATGTAAAAGATGATTATAACGATGCTCAGACAACTCAGAAGAACAGAAGGTACATGCATGGTATGATGTACCTTCTGTTGTTTCTGTTTTGTCTGGGCTTTTATATTGTAAATATGATAATAAACGGACAGTATCCATTTGGAAGCCGCAGCTTTCTGTATCAGGATGCATATGATCAGTATACAGGAATGCTGCAGATCTTTCTGGAATGGCTGCATTCTGGGAATAAAGGTACCTTTTTGTGGGATCACGGTCTGGGAATGGACATGCTTTTAAATATGTTTTATTACTGTATGAGTCCGTTTAATATTATAGCAGTAATATGCGGCTCCGGACATGTGGAGTTGGCAATGGTTATTATGATCGTTGTCAAAGCTTCTCTGCTTGCTCCTTCGGGACTGTATTTTTTCAGACGTACAGAGTTGAAACGGTATGCAGATGAAGAAACCGGTCGTGGCTGGCAGACAGCAGTTGAAATTGTTTTGTCTCTGTCGTATGCACTGTGCGGATTTGTGCTGGTATATGAGCACAATGTGATCTGGCTGGATGGGCTGATCCTTGTACCGTTTCTTGCGATCGCAGTAGAACGGATGGCTGCCGGTAAGGGAAAGATTGCTTATACAGTGCTGCTTGCGGTTGGATTTATCGTGAATTTTTATTTTGCCTTTTATCTGTGCCTGTTTATCGTGCTGTATTTCCTGTTACAGGACTGGAAAACTCTTCGTGAATTTGGCAGGGGGATTCTACGGTTTCTGATCTGGTCAGTTGTTGCAGGGCTGATCGCAGGTGCGGTACTGGTTCCTGCCTTTTATGCAGTGCTGCATTTGTCCGGAGCAGGAAGCATGGATGATAAGCTGCCGTGGTATCAGCTTGGTAATATCGGTAATTTTATCAATTCATTTTATCCGTTGAATAAGGTGACGACAGGCAATCTGTTTAATCATAATAATTATTGCGGCACACTGATTGTATTACTGGTGATCCTAGTGTTCTTTATGAAGAAGATAGAATGGAACCGGAAGCTCCGGTATCTGACAGTTCTGATATTTCTTGCACTTGCAATGAATCAGGCAGGACTGAATTATGTGCTTCATGGATTCGTAGTTACACACGGTATGGGAAATCGTTTTGCATTTATCTGGACGTTTTTACTGTTGAGCGTAGCTTATGTATGTCTGTTGAACATAAGGAAAATACGGATGTGGCAGGCGGGAGTGGCATTTGGAAGCTGTCTTGTATTGTTCCTGTTGGAGCTGTTCTTCAATCGCGAAGAAACAAATCCCAATTCCTATGTGGCGGTACTCTTATTTATCGTTGCTTATTTTGGTTTGTTTGTCTTTGCACTCCGGAAAAGCATCAAATGGAAGACCTTTTATATATGGGTGGTCAGCCTTTGGATCATAGAGCTGGTGTTAAATGGCAGCTATGTACTGAGTGCAAAAGGAAATAACAGAAGTCTTACAGATGATATAAAACAGACATCCAGGGAAACGGCATATGCAGAATGTGATCTGGAAGCCGGAGAACGTAAGACGGCATTGTATTCCTATGATTATCTGCAGTTATCAAATACAAACTGCTATTCCTCCATGGCAAATGGTTCTGCCATTGATTCCTTTGCTAGTCTTGGATTGTCACATTATCAGAATATAGAGTATACCTACAGAAGAACGACTCCGGTTACAGCACTGATGTATAATGTCCGGTATATTATGACAAATGAATTGGGAGCAGCAGGTGGATATCATATGGTGGCAGCACCGGATGGAACATATGGATATCTGTATGAGGCGGATGCTCTTGCAGGGATGGGTTTCCTTCTGGATGAGGACATTCTGAACTGGAGTGGAGAGAAGAGTGCAGCCGAAAATCAGAATGAACTGGTAATGCTTGGAATGGGTCAGCCGGAGCTTTCAGATCTGTTTGAGAAGAAGACTCTTACAGATGATATGATCTCATTTACCGGCCTGGATGCAGCAAAGCAGGGCGATGGTGTCTATGCTTATACAGCTCAGGCGGATATTGCAACCTCCATGATCGTTTCCTATAAAGCAGAACAGGCAGAGGATCTGTATGTAGAGTGTTCGGACACAAGACTGCAGGGTGTTGATGTTTATGTGAATGATCAGCAGGTTGTGAGTTCGGTTTATCCGGAATCAGCAGGCATGATACATATTGGAAATGTAAATGCCGGAGATGAGGTTAAGCTGCGGTTTGCTACGGCTGCTGTTAGGAATGAGTCGGGCATAAAGACAGTTGCCTTGTATGCGATAAATGAGGAAACGGTTCAGGCATTTAAAGAGTATGTGTTAAAGAATATAATGGAATTTGATGGGTATGATGGCAATTGCTTAAATGGGCATATAACAGCGGACAAGGCTGGAATCCTGTATTTGGCGGTTCCGTACAATGAAGGCTTTATGGCTGTTGTAGATGGGAAAAAGGTAGCTCCTGTAAAGATCGGAACCGGCATGATGGGCGTTCCGGTAGAAGCGGGGGAACATGTGATTACACTGACCTATCATACACCATATCTGATGGCGGGCATATGTCTGTCTGTGATTGGAATATTAATATTGGCAGGATATTTGATTATCCGTCGAAAAAAATCATCCGATAAATAATGGACATAAATTATTTGTTTATAAAATGCAGATTTTAAAAACAGATCATAATAAATTCTTATAATAAAAACAGGCAACCTGAGTGCGGTCGCGCAGGTCAAGCTTCATAAGGATATTACTGAGATAATTGCGGACGGTTCCTTCCGAGAGGAAGAGCTGCTCTGCAATTTCTTTGTTATTCAGACCATCGGCAATCAGCCGGATCAGTTCAAATTCTTTTTCTGTCAGATTGTAGGACGGATAATCAAAACGATCTTCAGCCTGTAACAGGGTAGGGATCTTGTTCATGATTTCATTTCCAAAGACAGTTTGTCCGTTGTGTACAGCAGTGATCGCAGATGCAACTGTCTCGAAATCCTGTTTTAAGATGTATCCCTTTGCGCCGGTCCGGATGGCTTTGATGATATAGTCATCATCGGCGAAGGTAGTAAGTAACAGAATCTTTGCGTCAGGGTGCCCGGTGATGATCTCTTTCGATGCGGTCAGACCATCCATGCCCTCCATACGAATATCCATTAACAGAACATCGGGGATGTAAGTATCGTACAGGGAGATGGCGTCGTGACCATTTGCTCCGGTCGCAAGTACGGTAATATCTGAGTAGGATTCTAAGATGATCTTTAATGATGCGCTGACAAATGCATCATCATCAACAATTATAATATTCATGCAGTTCTATCTCCTTTTTGTGTATGCTTTGGAATACTGACAAACAGGCGGAATCCGGAATTGGTTGTGATCTGTAAAGTACCGGATAAGGATTGGACTCGTTCCCGGATGTTGGTAAGTCCGATACCAGGGGTGTCTGTAAGGTGAATGTCTGTTCCGTTGTCATGAATCGTCAACTGATAGAACCCCGGATGTTCCCGGATCAGAATCGAGAGCTGATCGCCGTTACTGTGCTTTACAGCATTTGTGATCGCTTCTTTGGCAATACTGATAAGACAGTACTTGATATCCTTTGGAACAATGTTGCTCATATCATATTCAAATGAAGTATGAAAGCCTGTTATATCATTTAACATATCCTGAATGGCAGCTTTCGTATCAATGGATTCATCGTGAAGGTCGTGGACACTTGATCGTATACTGTTCATGGCAGTATCCAGCGTAGTGCGGAGATCAGAAAGCGGATTTGCAAGGATCGGTTCTTTGTTGATCGTCTGGATCGCACCAACCTGGAGAATGGATCTGGTGAGCATGTGACCGACATTATCATGGATTTCTCTGGCAATACGATTTCTCTCTTTCAGGGTTGCAGTATAGATCCTGTTATCCTGTTCCTTCCGGATCATACGGATTCGTTCTTTTGCCAGAAGTTCATTTGTCTCCGATGTATCTGTAAGGTGCTTCATCTGTTGATGAAGGGTGGCAAGCTCTGTGGTCAGATATCCGTATAACATGCTGCACAGACAGAGAACACATATTAAAAGAAGTGTTTCTACAGAAAATTTTGTTGTAGCCAGAATGATAGCAAGGATCCCGATGGGAGCAGTATAACGGACTGGCCGTCTGCTCAGATAGAAGCAGAAAAGCGGAAGAAATACAACAAGTTCAGGAATCATACAGCACAGAATAAATATGCCTGCATGGATAAGAGTCAGAGCTGCAGGTGAGAGTCTGTCGGCAATCAGTATTGTGCCAAAGGCAAGGATGATCGCAAGCAGGATATATATTACGCTGTGCGTGGATATCGAAAAAGTGTGAATACACATAATACAGCATATTACAAATATAAGCAGTCGTGTCAGGATTTGCTTCATAACTTCCCCTTGTATATAGACAGGTCACGCGGATGTCAGGTAATTGCGTGAACCGGATCGGATTCATAAGTGACGATATTAGTATACCTGTTGAAAAATACAGCGTCAATTGACTAAATATGAAAAACTCCGGATTTTAAAAGAATGTGACAAATGTCATATTATGGATGTGAAGATTGGCACTGAACAGAATTATCCTGGTATGATAGAATGACAGCATAACATGGAACATATGCGATGGGTTTCAGACGCGATGCCGGAAGAAACAATAGCATCCGAATAGAAAATGAATGAGGAGACAGTTATGGAATATGCGATTGAAGTAAAAGATCTGGTGAAACGATATAAAGATTTTGTAGCATTATCACACTTTGATCTGGAGGTGAAAGAGGGCGAGATCTTCGGCCTGCTTGGACCGAATGGGTCGGGCAAGACGACGACGATCAACTGTATCTTGTCACTGCTTACATACGATCAGGGCGATGTCCGGGTATTTGGTAAGAAGATGACATCGACGAGTTATGATCTGAAACGAGAGATCGGTGTTGTAATGCAGAATGTGGCTGTATTTGATGAAATGACGGTATATGAGAATATCGATTATTTCTGTGGGCTGTATATCAGGGATAAAGAGACAAGAAAACAGTATGTAGAGGATGCCATTGCATTTGTCGAGCTTCAGGACTATAAGAAGTTCCTGCCGAAAAAGCTGTCAGGAGGACTTCTCAGACGATTAAATATTGCATGTGGAATTGCACACAAACCAAAGCTGATCTTTTTTGATGAACCGACGGTGGAGCAGGAACAAGATCTTAGAGGGAATTGTCGAGCTTAATAAGAAAGGCGCAACGATCATTTACACTTCTCATTACATGGAAGAGGTAGAACAGATCTGTAGCCGTATATTGATCATGGATAAAGGCCAAAAGGTCGCTCTTGGCACGAAGGAAGAATTGAAAAAAATGATAAAGAAGACGGAGAGTATCTTCATAGAAGCTCCGGCACTGACAGATGAACAACTGCTGGAGCTGAAACAGCTTCCGCATGTGTATGACAGTTCATATCAGGATGGAATGCTGAAACTGGTCTACTCCGGTGGAAATCATAATCTGATCCGGGTTATGGAATATATGAAGGAGCATGCGGTATTATTTGGAAAAGTATATACCGAGCTGCCTAGTCTGAACGATGTGTTCCTTGAGATTACCGGAAAGACACTTCGGGATTAGGAGGGGTGGATATGTTTTGGCATAATTTTAAATATGCAGGTAAAATGCTGATAAAAGGAAAAGATACAGTGTTCTGGACGATATTGTTTCCGATCGCATTATTCACATTCATGTACATGGCATTTGGAAATATCATGGAAAAGGATGAAATGTTTAAAGATATCCCGGTTGCGGTTGTGAGGGATGGCGAGAACGATACAGCACTTATGATGGTGCTGTCTTCGCTCTCCATGGACGGCGAAGATAAACGGATCGACATGGAGGTGCTCAACGAGAAAGAAGCACTTCAAAAGTTAAATGATGAAGAAGTGACCGGTGTGATCTATACATCGGATGCGAGCCTGATAGTGAGGCAGAGTGACATCAAGGAGTCGATACTGGAATCAATCCTGAATCAGTATAAGCAGATGGAACAGATGTATCTGAACCTGATGCAGAAGGATCCGGAGGCTGCATCGGAGATCATTCAGAAGGCAGTGCAGAGCGATGCGGTATATTATGAAGAGATTTCCACAACGGACGGATGTCAGAATGAGTATTATAATTATTTCTATGCAGTGCTTGCTATGAGTTGCCTGTTTTCTTCCTTTGCCGGAATCACAAGAATGCATAAGCTGCAGGCAAATGAAAGCGCACTTGGAATGCGTCGTTGTCTGTCACCGAATCCTAAACTTGTGACTGTTCTGGCGGAGTATCTGGCATTACTGCTGGTTCAGTTTGCCGCGGAGGTTATCACTGTGATCTATATGCGGCTGTTCGGTGTACAGTTTGGAACAAAATATCCGGCTATTTTACTGGTACTCTTTATTGCATGTAATATCGGTATTGCCGGAGGAATGCTGCTTGGTACCTGGTCAAAATGCTCATATGGAGGAAAGATTGGAATTGCGGTAGCGGCCAGCCTGATCTTCTCTTTTATGGCGGATCTGATGGTACATGGAATCAAAAACAGTATTGAAGATAAACTTCCGATTCTGAACCGGGTTAATCCGGCAGTGTTGGTAACGGACTGTCTCTATGCGCTCAATGTATACGATAATTACGATCGTTATTTCAGAAATATTCTGATCTTAACCGGTATGGCTGTCTGTCTGCTTGGAGCGAGTATTCTGGTCTTAAGGAGGAATAAATATGCAAGTGTTTAAATCCTATTTTAAAATCTTAAATAAGAAAAAAGGCTCAATGCTGATGTATATTGGAATCTTTGCAGGCATTATATTTGGATTTATATTGCCGAATTCCGGTAAAACAGAAGATGAATATAAAAGCATGAAGTGTAAATTCGCCTGGTTTGATTATGACCAGACGGCAGAAAGTGAAGAACTGTTTTCGTATCTGGATCATGCACATAAACATGCTGAATTAAAAACAGATACAACGGAAGCGATGCAGGACAGCCTGTTTAACCGGAATACAGATTGCATCGTCCGCATTAAAAAGGGCTATGCAGATCATCTGGGTAAGGAAGATCTGGCCGATTATATCGAGATCGTTGCAATTCCGAACCGGAGCAAGGTGGAACTGTTTGAATCGGACGTGAATAAATACATCTCTTATCTGAATGCATATTTTGCAGCCGGATATGACCGGGCGGAGGCAGCAGCTCAGGTAAATGAATTATTTCAGACTAGGACAAATGTAACGATGACAAGCGAAGACCATGGCGGAAAACATAGTACGAGATATACATTTTTCAGTTATCTGGGATGGATATTTGTGGTCATGATGATCGAAGGTGTAAGTCCGGTATTGATCGTATATGACAAAAAAGAATTAAGAGAACGGATCGCAAGCTCGGCATATAAATATTCCAATATGACAAAAGAGATCCTTTTCGGAACAATCGTGACGGGATTTCTTGGATGCGCAGTATTTGCAGTTGGAGGATGCCTTGTATTCAGAAAAGAAATGTTTACGGCAGCAGGACTTGGGAATCTGCTCAATATGGTCTGCTACATGTTTGTAGCCATGGCACTTGCCTTTCTTGCAAGTAAGATTGCCCGAAACGAGGAAGGTTTCAGTATGATCGGCAATATAGTGTCCCTTGGTATGGCGTTCCTGTCCGGCATCTTTGTTCCGGTGGAATTCCTTGGAGCAGGAGTCATTAAGCTGGCACATTTTCTTCCGGCTTATTGGTATGTCAAAGTCGTTGATCTTCTGGACTATGAGGCAAAGATACCATCGGAAGCATTCGTATATATGGGGATCGAGGTACTCTTTGCAGTCGCCATCATCACGATCGCAATCGTGATCGACCGTACCAGAAACCACCGTCTGGTGGCGTGAAAAGATAAAAAATTAAGCCCATATACCTAATTCCTATTTTTAGAATAAAACGACAAGTAATTTTTATTTAAAACAGAAAAAATTCCGTGGATGAAAAAACTACCGTGCAACAATCATATTCCACACTGGTATGGAGCAAGGTTGTTTGATTATTGAGACAAAATGGAAGATGCATTACTGTTATGAAGCAAGACTTTTTCAACGCCGGTTCTTAGTGAGTCGCCATAGGCGAGGAGCTTAGCACCGTTGCGTT
>ENA-OPNI01000602-OPNI01000602.1-human-gut-metagenome-genome-assembly--contig:-NODE-602-length-11956-cov-1.816150_pt1 | contig 11956 bp, 7 predicted proteins | sample MGYA00241538_ERZ501773 | MGnify/ENA primary metagenome ERZ501773 (study PRJEB25962, sample SAMEA2042556) | human gut metagenome | biome: human gut; feature: human-associated habitat; material: faeces...
GAGACTGTTTCCGATACAGCGGCATCCACAACAGGTCCTTCCTACGAAGATGAGGATGCGTGGCTTTCCTGGGAAGACTACGGAGAATGTTCCAACACTGTAAAAGACTTCTACAATGACGATGAGAAAAAGACCTATTACTACGAAATGGATGAGTTCTATTTTTCCGATGAGAAGTATGCAAAAGTGAATGATTATCTACAGCAGATGTATGAGGAATACAGAGCGCAGTATGAGGAAGAAGGGGAGAATCACACCGGAGCGTATGAGCTGGTCGATGAAACTCTTTCCGAGGGACAGCGGTACGATGATAATTATCTGGTATTCAATGGTATTACTTTAGCGGATGACGAGTATGTCAGCCTGCATTTTAATGACACGGTTTATTATGCAGGAGCAGCGCATCCATTATCTTATTACATACCCGTGACGATCTCCGTTGCCACCGGCGAAGAAGTCACCCCGGAAGAAGTTTTGGGGAAGACCTGGGATGAGATCCGGGCAGCAGGCTCTATTGAAGAAGAAAACGAAGAAAATTTTAATGCCGATTACGGCTTTTACATCACGGAGAAAGAACTGTGCTATCTCTATCGCACTAATTTCTTTGTAGAAGAGATCCGGATTCCCCGGTAAAAGAACCGGATTGAACTGACAGGGCAGAAGAGGTATACTTATTTTCAGAAACGGACGGAGGTACCGGGATGGAAAAGTTTAACCCTTCAGAGCTTTGCGCAGATATTAAGATCTATGATTATAAGAAAAAAGTAAAATATGATGAGAAATCCCTGGTGATTTTTGAGAAAACAGGGAAAATGATAAAAGCCGGAAAAGAGTGTGAGGGCATGCTTTACACTCTTCCGGCTAATTCTATTGGCTTTTCTCCGATCGTGTTGGGAAGAGTCAGCGACTATACCTGTGCGGAAAAAATGTTAAAGCAGATGTTGTGCCGATATCTGGGCAAGCCTGGAAGAACCCCAGCCGTACACATCTTTGAAGGGCTTATTTTTGTTCACGAGAAGCTGAACGAAGTGGAAATGAAAGCCTATTTTGATCTTCTGTATCAGGCGGGAGCAAAAAATGTGGTCTATGCAGATGAAAGCGTGAAAGGAATCCCGGAGGGAACTCCCTGGGAGGATGTGGTCCGGGGCAGGAAGAATACTTATAAAAATCTTCGTTTTGCCGTGGAGATTACGAAGGAACACCCCATGGATTACCTCAGATATTCACTGGCGCAGTTGGCAGAGAACTGTAAGCGGTGGGGACTGGAAGAGGAAATGTCAAAATTGTATATTTAAGGAAATAGGCTAAGGGTAAATGATTTTATTTATCCTTAGCCTAATTATTAGCTTTGTTGATAGTAATTATGCCGGTAAAGATGATCGTCTACCTGCTGCGCCAGGTGATTCATTTCTTCTTGTGCATCAGCACCCATGGCAATATTATAAAACGCATAGGAAAACTGCTTACTGAAGAAAGGATATGCGGGGGTCTGCGGTCTGGTAAAAGAGGTGTTCCGTAATTGTGAAAATAAAATATTGCTGTTGCCGGAACCAGCTTGAAAGCTGTCCATTACGTCATAAATCTCTTTTAAAACAGGAATACCCGTTAACTGACTGATCTTCAACTGGTTCTGCAGACTGAAAACATAACGGATAAATTCACAACATTCCCTGGGATATTGTGTCTGTCTGGACATGCATAATCCCCAGCTTCCATGGGGAGAAGCTGCTTTTATACCATGGGGAAGAGGGATTATGCCGATATTACTGTTCCTTTTTTGCGATTGAAAATAGGCACTGGGCAGTGAAAGACTCATGGCAAAGTTTTCAGGAAAATCGGCACTGAGATCCTCTACGTGGGTATAATGATATTTATGAAATAATTCGCCCAGCCAATTCATAGCAGCGACGGAAGCCGGAGAGTTAATATATCCAGAGGTTGCCGTCAGCGTATCGTTAAAAAAGCTGCCGTTGTTCTGCACGATAAATGGCAATCCGGCGTAGCTGTTCCATTCTCCGGATTTTGGAGAAAGACCGCGTCCGGAGTCCATAAGCAAAGGATAGGGAAAAGAAGTTTTGGTCTGTATTGTATGGCAGACATTCAGAAACTCATCCCAGCTCCAGGCATCTTCCGCAGAAGTCGGAATGCGGATACCAAGGGAATGGAACAACTCCTTGTTATATAGAATACATAAAGTGGATTCCGTATAACCCAGATGATATAGTTTTCCCTGATAGGTTCCCTGTGTCACAATGGGAGACAGAAAAGAGGATAGGAAAGACGAATCCATATATCCATCAAACGGCAGCAGAGAATTCATATATGCCCAATAGGGGACATCAGGACCGTCCAGGGACAGAATATCCGGTGCATTTCCACTGGTAAAGCTTTGCAACAGCGAGTCACGCAGAGGAGCCTTATCGTTGATGAGAAAAGTCGGTGTTACAAAAAAACCGGAAGATGTCAGATTAAACTGTTCGATCAGAGAGATCCAAAAATGTTTCTCATTATCTTCCATAGGACATAAATAAATAGATAGGTTTATTTTATCTTTGGAGCGGTCTGCTACAAAAGTACCTTTTCCTTGCTGCCGTATAATATATCCTTCAGATTCCAGACATTTCAGGGCTTGTGTAATAGTGCTTTTACTTACATTTAAAGTACGCATTAATTCATTATCGGAAGGGATGAGATCGCCGGGACGATAATATCCGCTTTCGATTTTCTGGACAAATTCATTTTTTATAAGCATGTATTTTGGTGTTCTGGTGTTCATAAAATCCCCCATATTTTGAAAAGTGATTGACAATATATTTTTGTTATGCTAATATCATAGCATAAGTTATTCGAACAAACAAGATTAAATAAAAAAACTCTCTGCAAAAGCAGAGAGTTAAAAAATAAAACAAGTTATTCGAACAACCGAACAACTAAAAGGAGGAGAAGATGAAAAAGACATTTTCAAAAGAGAAATTATTTGACAGAACACCGCGGGTCTTTAAGCGGGATGCAACGGAAGTTCGTTTTCTGTTGGGCGGAATCGGAACAGGTAATTTTTCTGTAAATTCAAGAGGAAAGTTCCTGGACTGGGAAATTTTTAACTGGCCTTCCAAGAATACGAAATTTCCCCTTTCCTTTTTTGCAATTCGTACGGAAAACAAAGAACTGGAAAAACCTATATCGAAAATTCTGGAATCGAGAATGGTTCCGCCATATACCAGCTCACACGGATATCTTCAGGCTGAATTAGTAAATCTGCCAAGAATGGAAGATTCGGAACTGATTTGTGAATATCCTTTTGCAAGGGTGAATTTCAAAGATTCCGAATTGCCCGTAAAAGTGTCAATGGAAGCATATACACCGTTTATTCCTTTAAATACAGATGATTCCAGTATTCCCTGTGCAATTATCCGATACACGGTGAAAAATATTGCAGACTGTCCGACCAAAGTAAGCCTGGTAGGTACGCTTCCCAATGCATCCGGGTTTGAGGGATATGATGTTATTGAGAACCTGAAGCTGGCTGACAGCGTAAAAAATGAATATCGGGAATTTGATGATGTGAAGGGCTTGTATTATTCACCCGAACATTTGAAAGAGGATCATTTACGGTATGGAAATATGGCGATTCTGACCAGTGGATCCAATGTAACCTATAAAACTCAGTGGTTTAACGGCGAATGGGTAGATGGAATACAGGATTTCTGGGATGACTTTACCAGTGATGGACTTTTGGAAAAAGAGACCGTATCTGACAGTGTGGGATGTGAATTTGCACAATTTCATAATTTCAGTTTCCTGAAAAGAAGAGAAAAGATCGGATCTATCGGAGCCTGGGAAGAACTTCAGCCGGGAGAAGAAAGGACCTTCGAATTTGTCATTACATGGTATTTTCCTAACAGAGTAAAGGCATGGATTGAGTTTGACGAGGACTACGAGAAATTCCAGCGCGGTGAATACGGAACAGTAAGAAATTACTATGCAACAAAATTCACAGATGCATGGGATGTAGCAAAATATGTATACCATAATAAGGAACGACTGGAATCAGACAGCAGAAAATTTGCCGATGCGATGTTCCATAAGACTACATTACCTTATTATGTGATTGATGCTCTGACTGCAAACATTACGAATCTTCGAAGTAATTTATGTTTCCGGCTGGAAGACGGAACCTTTGCCGGATTTGAAGGAATACGTGACTACATAGGCTGCGGTTACGGTAGTGTGCCTCATGTATGGAACTATGCACAGACGGTTGCTTTTCTGTTCCCGGATCTTGAAAAAACCATGCGTAATGTAGAATTTTTGAGAGAAACAGATGAGACAGGATGCATGTCTACACGAATGTTTTCCGTATTTGATCAGGAACGGTATGCAATGGTTCCGGCCTGTGATGGAGAACTTGGAAGTGTTGTTCGTGTCTACCGGGATTTCAAGAATCTTGGGGATGTGGAATTTTTGAAGACCATTTGGCCCAAAGTAGTGCTGGCAATGGAATATGCCCTGAAACAATGGGATCTGGATGGAGATGATGTACTGGACGGTCAGCAGAATACAACCTATGATATTGAATTTTACGGACCGAATCCCATGACGGACAGTATTTTCCTGGCAGCATTGAAATGCTGTGAAGAGATGGCTGAGATCGTAGGAGACGAAGAACATCACCAGCTATACGCAGATGCTTACGAAAAAGGAGCTGCAAGAGCTGACCAACTGATGTTTGACGGGGAATATTATATTCAGGTACAGAAGGAGATTGATAAATATAAGTATCAATTCGGAAAAGGCTGCCTGTCAGATCAGCTTCTCGGACAGTTCCTGGCATATATGGCCGGAATCGGGGAAATTTTACCGAAAGAGCATGTAAAATCTGCTATGGAATCCGTATTCAAGTATAATTATAAAACGGATTTTTATCATACGGACAGTGTACATAGAGCATATGCAATCAATGAAGAGCATGGAATGGTAGTAGCTACCTGGCCGAAAGGCGGCAGACCTAAATTCCCGTTATCCTATGCCGGAGAGGTGTGGACAGGAGTAGAGTATGAAGTAGCCGTTAATCTGATTTATTCAGGTTGTGTAGAGGAAGGTCTGACGGTGGTAAAGTCAATTCGGGATCGTTATGACGGATACAAGAGGAATCCGTTCAGTGAGATTGAGTCCGGTCATCATTATTGCAGAGCAATGGCAAGCTGGGGAGTGCTGAATGCATTATTGGGACTGCAAAGTGATATGTATCGCGGAACCTTGTCATTCCATCCTGCAATAGAAGGTGAAATGTCCAGTTTCTTCATCTGTGGAAAAGCATGGGGTATTTACAGTCAGAAGGAAGAGAATGGGAAAATGTGCAAACATATTGACGTCCTGTATGGGACGTTAGATGATATTCATGTACAAGAATAAGGAGGGTACAATTATGATGAAAAAGTATTGGAGAAAAATGATGGCACTTACTTGTGCGGCCGCTATGCTGTTTACAATGGCAGGATGCGGAAATGCAGAAGGAACTACAGGCGGTGCAGAGACTGCGCAGAGCTCTACGACTGCAGATGGATCCGGAGAGATCACGATCCAGTTTGCAGAGCATGTTGCTGATATTCAGGCACAGGAGCCGCATCTGCAGAAGATTATTACTGCCTTTGAAGAAAGCCATCCGGGGATTAAAATTGATATTACGGGTAAAGAAGTGTCCGAGCATAATACACAGATGACTTTACTGGCAGGAGAAAATAAGCTTCCGGATGTTTTCTGGCTGGAGCAGGCAACCGCAAAGGAGTTTGCGCAGAATGGGTATTTATATGATCTGACGGATGCATTGGATCAGTATGGTATCAATGACAGCCTTCTTCCCGGACTGGTGCATTCATGTACCGTTGACGGCAAAGATGTGGGAATGCCCAGTGAAGTTATGATGGTAGGATTTTATTATAACAAAGATCTCTTCCAGCAGGCAGGAATCGAAGAAGTGCCTGTTACCTATGAAGAGTTCCTGGATGTGGTAGATAAGCTGAATGCAGCCGGAATCACACCGCTGACCGTGGGGGCGCAGGATAATTACAGTATCTGGGCATTCGAGACAATGCTGGCAAGATATGGATTTTTTGAAAAGCTTGACGGTCTGAAGGATGGAAGCATTTCCTGGAATAACGAAGACTTTATTCACTATTTCGAAAAAGTAGAAGAAATGCGTGAAAAAGGAACTTTTACAAAGGACATTTCCAATATTGGATATTTTGAAGCAAAAGAGCAGTTCCTGGGTGGAAATGCAGCAATGTTCAATTCCGGAGCATGGGATATCGGTGATTTTGAGGGAAGTGATATAGCTTCTAAAATCGGATTTTTCTGGGGACCTACCTTTTCCGACAGCCAGTATGAGCAGCAGATCGGAATCAAGGCATCCGGCGGTGTTTATGTAGTATCTTCAAAGGCAGCAGAAGATCCTGCGTTGTTAGATGCAATTATGCAGTTCTGGCAGTTCTATTACGGCGAAGAGGGAACCAGGATCATTGCCGAGGATACCGCGGCATTACCGTGCTCTACATATAATGGACAGATTGATGAGAGTCAACATCCTGTACTTTCCACGATGATCACGGCATTAAATGATGACTGGAAAGCAGTAACTGAACCGTTTAATTCACTTTCGTCCAATGTGGCGTATGGATATTTTGATGCTACCTTCGGTGTTATGACCGGAGTTTACACACCGGAACAAGCAGCTGATTATGTAGAAAATTTACAAAGTGCCGAAAGATAAAACTATAAGAGCGGTGTGAAATTAAGTAATACCGCTCTTTTCTATAGAATGGAAAGGGAGAAAGCTATGTATTGGTTGAGTACAAAGAAAGCAAAAATCATTATGCTGCTTCCGACTCTTATGATTTATGCAGTATTTATTATTGTTCCTGTGTTTATCGCATGTTACTATAGCTTTACGGATTACAGTGGTCTTGGAAAAGCATCCTTTGTGGGAATAAAAAACTATGTTGCTATGTTCCATGATAAGCTATTTCTGATCGCATTGAAAAATACATTTTTAGTATTGTTATTCAGTGTGATATTCCTGATCGTTGGATCTTTTATGGCAGCATTATTGATGAACAAGAATTTTCACGGAAACGCATTTTTTAAAATGGTGATTTTTGCTCCCTATGTAATAGCACCTATTATCATAGGAATTATCTGGGGATATATCCTGAATCCTAATTATGGGCTGGTAAATAGTGTATTGCGTAAAATAGGACTGGATATGCTTGCTATTGAATGGATCGGTGGAACTAAATGGTCTCCATTGTCATTGGCGATCGTATTCACATGGCAGGTACTGGGTTTCCATGGAACTATTTTTTTATCCGGAATCAAAGCAATACCGGGAGATATTTACGAAGCCTGTGATATTGATGGAGCCAATTTGTTACAACGCTTGTTTTATGTGACAATTCCTATGCTGAAAGAGACCTTTATTATTAATATTGTTCTGGTGGTAACAGGCGTATTTAAAATATATGAACTGGTATATCAGATGACAGGCGGAGGACCTACTCATCAGTCGGAGCTGCTTACCTCATATATGTATTTTACAGTATTTACATCCAGAAGGTATGGATATGGAATGGCAATTGCGGTTGCAATTCTGTTACTTTCAATTCTGGGCTCGTTTTCCTATATTAAGATCACAACGAGGAAGCAAAGGAGTTAAACATGAGAAACAAGAGAATATCGATAAAAAAAGTCATTTTTTACATATGTCTGCTGGGATTGATTATTCTTTTGGTCATGCCCATACTGTGGGCTATGTTGCTTTCATTAAAGACAAATAATGAGATTGTCAACAGTCCGCTTTCTTTGCCGCAGACAATAAGCTTTGAAAATTATCAGCGTGCGATCGATACTATTGATTTTTCCAAAATGTATTTTAACACGATTTTACTGGTAGTAATATCTACTTTTTTCAGCATTTTATTTACTTTTATGAGTTCGTTCGCAATTGCCAGAATGGTTTTTCGGAACCATAAGGCATCGGAAACATTGTATCTTTTCCTGCTGATCGGGATTGGCATCCCTATTTATGTACTACTGTTTCCGGTATATCGGATTGATTCATTGATGGGAATTCTTGGAACCCGTTTGGGACTGATCCTGCCGTATGTTGCAGTGAACATCTCGTTCAATACCTTGCTGTTTACCGGATTTTTGAGAGATATCCCCGGAGAATTGGAAGAAGCAGCAATTATCGACGGCTGCAATCTATTTAAGCTGTGTACCAAAGTGGTGATTCCGGTTATGAAACCCACGTTCGTGACGATCATTATTTTTAATGCAGTTTATATTTACAATGAGTTCCCGTTTGCATCAACCTTTATTCAGGATAATGCCTTAAACACCGTGTCATTAATGACATCTATGTTTAAAGGACAATATTCCATGGATTACAGTGGGATCATTGCAGCGAGTCTGATGATCATGCTTCCTGAATTGGTATTTTATGTCATTTTGCAGAAGTATATTATAAGTGGTATGACTGCAGGAGCAGTGAAAGGATAAGAAAATGAGAGATATCGTAAGGCCATCCCTACATTTTACACCACAGAAAGGCTGGATCAATGATCCTAATGGCTTGGTGTTTTTTAAAGGACAATATCATTTATTTTATCAGTATAATCCGTACCATGATAACTGGGACAGTATGCACTGGGGGCATGCGGTAAGCCGGGACCTGATACACTGGGAAGAATTGGAACCGGCACTGGTCCCCGACATGCCCTATGATAACGATAAAAACGGCGGATGTTTTTCCGGATCGGTTGTTGTACATGATGATCAGCTATTTTTATTTTATACAGGAAGAACGGAAGATGAAACCGGTATTTTTGAGACGCAAAATCTGGCAGTGTCGAAGGATGGGATACATTTCGTAAAGGCAGAAGAAAACCCGCTGATAAAAGAAGTCCCGGAAAAGGGAGGAAGAGATTTTCGAGATCCCAAGGTGTTTTTTGCACAAGGGAAATGGAGAATGATCTGTGGAGGATCCACCGGAAGAATTGAACATCCGGACAGTTGCGGAAGAATTTATCTGTTCTCTTCTATCGATCTGTACCATTGGACGTATAGCGGAATTTTGTACGAAGCAGAGCCCGGTGAGGGCAGAATGTTTGAATGTCCGGATGCCTTCTGCCTTGATGATGTCTGGTTTTTGACAACTTCGCCGATGTATGAAAAAGACAGTGTAACGACGCTGTATCTGTCCGGACAGGTGGATTTTGACAAATGTGAATTCCATAAAGAGATAAGCGGAACTTTGGATCTTGGAACTCATTATTATGCAGCACAGACATATCCGGTATTGCATGGGGAAATACGGTCTGTTGCCTGGCTGGGCGGCTGGCTGTGGATGCCCTGGATCCGGGATTTCGGTCCGGAGGAGGGGTATCGTGGAATACTGGATGTATCACGAGTGTGGTATTTAGATGATAACAGGCGCTTGTGCGCAAAAGTGGCTGATAAAGTGAAAGCTGAGATGAAGCTCTTCAGCAGAACATTGGAAAAACATTGGACCGGTGAAAACATACCACCGCAAAGTGAGCCGGTTATGGTAGAACTGAAGGGAAAGCTGCCGGGAGATGGAGAGTTGTTGTGTATTGATCTATATGATACAGATAGACATACAGTGACAATATGCTTTGATTCTTCAAATAAAGAAATGACCGTGAATTATAACCGGGCAGACAGAGCTTCCAGATATGGTATACGGACTGTGCCCTGTGAAATGATGGAAAAAGAAACAGATATTGATATCCTCATAGACGGAAATACATTTACATTATTGTGGGAGCATGGTTTATATCGCTATACAGGAAAATTATACCCACAAGGAAATATAGGCGTAGATATAAAATATAGGACAAAACGGCATTATGATATTACCTCTCTGGGAGAGATATTGATTGATTTTACCGGGAAAAAAGAGAGTGAAAGACAAACATTGTCTTATACACAAAATCCGGGAGGTGCACCTGCTAATGTTGTGGTTGCGGCACAACGGCTGGGTGCCCAAACAGCATTTATCGGAAAAATAGGAGAAGACTTCCTGGGTGATTTCTTAAAGGAAACCTTGGATAAATGCGGTGTTTCAACCGAAGGATTAATAAGTGATGCAGACTATTTTACAACACTTGCTTTTGTTAAACTGGCAGATAACGGAGAACGAAATTTTGCGTTTGCCAGAAAACCCGGAGCAGATATCGGTCTGAAGGCTGAGGAAATACGGAAAGATATCATCTGCCAAAGCCGTATTCTTCATGTAGGCTCTTTGTCGTTAACAGATGAACTATCCAGAAATGCAGAGTTTATTGCATTAAAAGCTGCGAAAAATAATGGAACAATTATTTCTTATGATCCGAATTACAGAGCCAGTTTATGGGATTCACAGGAAGAAGCCTGTAAATGGATGAGAAGTATTTTAGAATATGCAGATATCGTTAAAGTATCAGAAGAAGAGATTGAGCTATTAACAGGTTATACGGATGTTCGGAAAGCAGCAGAGAGCATAACAGAGTATGGCGCAAAAATAGTACTCATTACTTTAGGAGAAAAAGGATCGTTTGTATATCTGCAGGATCAGCAGGAAGCATATGTTTCAGGTTATTCCAGCAAAGTTGTGGATACCACCGGTGCCGGAGATTCTTTTATGGGAGGCTTTTTATATAAGATTTGTGAATCCGGTAAGCGTATAGAAGAATATTCTTTACAGGAAATGATAGAATGTGTCCGCTTTGGAAATGCGGTGGCTTCCCTATGTGTTGAGAGAGAAGGAGCAATACCTGCGATGCCTGTAATGGAAGAAGTAATTAAGAGGATCAATAGCTAACATAATCCGATCAATGGACAGTAAGAAGGAGCAACTCTGCAGTACCGGGAGATGCTCCTTTTTGATATAATTTATTGTCTGTGATATGCTTGCTTTTTACATAAATCATTGTCATAATAGGTGTGTTATAAAGAGATTGGAGAAATATAGAAATGTTACTGGATGTTTTAGGATTATTGTCAGCCTGTTCGTATGCTTTGGACTGTGTGGAGGCAGAACTGGTACATGTGTCTGACAAACATGCGAAGCGCGTGGCATACATGAGTGTCTGCATGGCAGAGCAGCTGGGGATCAGCGGTGAGAGCCTGCAGGATCTGGCAGCATGTGCCCTGCTTCATGATAATGCACTGACACAGTATATTCAGGAAGAATTACATAAGGATGTTGCAAATGTTCCGCAAGCTTCTCAGGTAGGAATTCACTGTACCCTGGGTGAAAAAAATATACAGAGACTTCCCTTCCATACGGATGTGAAGAATGTAATTCTGTATCACCATGAAAATGCCAATGGGAGTGGACCGTTTGGAAAAACGTGGGAAGAGGTTCCGATTTTTTCCCGAATCATTCATATAAGCGATCTGCTGGACCGGGCATACGGTGCAAAGGGATTTACGGAGGATACTTTTAATAAAGCTTGTGGATATCTTCACAAAAATGAAGGAACCGTTGTGGACAAAGAATGTGTGGATGCTTTCCTGCAGGCGTTTCCCCTGCCGCATTTTCTGACACTGGGAGAGGATGGCTTTGAGAAAAATCTGTGGGAGAAAATCCCCCGCATCAAACAGGAGCTAAGCTTCGCACAGATCAAGGAGCTGGCAAGCTTTTTTGCACAGATCGTCGATTACAAATCTCCATTCACCAGCACCCATTCCATCGGTGTTGCCATTGATGCAGAAAAACTGGCGCGCTACATGGGATTCGAAGAAGAGACTGCACAGAAGATGTATCTGGCAGGCGCATTACATGATATTGGAAAGGTTGCCGTCGGAAATGAAATCCTGGAAAAGCCCGGCCGCTTAACGGATGAGGAATTTACCACCATGAAGGACCATGCCTCTTATACCTATTATATTCTGTCTG
>ENA-OPNI01000604-OPNI01000604.1-human-gut-metagenome-genome-assembly--contig:-NODE-604-length-11938-cov-20.934128_pt1 | contig 11938 bp, 15 predicted proteins | sample MGYA00241538_ERZ501773 | MGnify/ENA primary metagenome ERZ501773 (study PRJEB25962, sample SAMEA2042556) | human gut metagenome | biome: human gut; feature: human-associated habitat; material: faeces...
GATGAGTCGTTAAACTCATCTCTGATATAAATCAATCACTTCATCTGTAAATTTTGTTACATCACTTGCTTGGAAAAATGCATAATCTTTTCCACTATCTGCTAAACTAAAATAATATTTGTCCTCAATATTATTTAATGTTAAACTTGTTATTGGTCCTTGAGGTCCTTGTGTTAAATATCCAGAACAAGAAATATGTTTACCTGCTAAAAAACTGTTTATACTAAGCATATTATTATAATTACTAGATGCATCACTAATAAATGTTATAAATATATATAAGTCACTTGTTTTAATATATATATTATGTTGATATAAATGAGGTATTCTAGTATTTGTTTGTGTAAACTTAGTATCATTAGGTCCAATAGTCCATGTATAATATCCATTTGTACCTAATCTATTAAATCTAATACTAGTAGGACTCCAAAATCCTAAATATTGGTATCCGCTATTACCAGCAGAAGTTATTGTATCAGATATAACAATATAATAGTCTGGCTTATGTATATTACCACTAGAATCTTTAGGAAAGAATATATCCATTTGCTCTTGTGTAATTGTAGCACTAGTTATGCCTGGAGTTAACTCAATTATTTTTATATTTGCAGATTTTAAGTCATTTAGTTGCTTATCACTTATCATCCTTCTCATAAGTCTTATTCCTCCTTTATATATGTCCAGCATGCATATACAGTGTCACCACTTAAATTAGTATTAATATCTAGTGTTATTCCTGTATTATCTATTTTTATATATGCAGGAGTTCCTGCTTCATCTGTACAAACGAAATATTTCTCACCTTGATCAGGTAAAAAGTTTTCCAAACCTGCACCAGTAAAGCCAACAATCTTAATAGAACTAGCAGTTGATTGTGCACTTATATCTGCACTATAATAACATGTTACAACATTACCAAATCTTTTGAAATATAAATCATTATCTGCTGTGGCTGCTCCAAATGTAACACCACCAGGTTCTGCTTCAATATATTCAGGTGTGCTTTGAACACCTCCAGTTATTTTTCCTTTTACATGTAAGTCTTTACCAACAGTAACATCACCATTAGTATTTACTTCCATTCCATCATTTATTACTACATCTCCATTTGCTTTTGTAAAGATGTTTGCATCTACCATTCGTTTCATAATTTTTATTCCTCCTCTGAAGCTTTAAATTAGCTCAGGTTGCTTTTTATTTAGAAGCATAACTAATGTTATATCTATTATTATATCCATTATTTACTGAATCATATTTTCTCATATAAGCATCTTCTATTATATATCTATCTTTTTCATTTACAATTGCTAATATTTCACATTTAAAATTAATAAATCCATAAGTAATAATAGCTGTTGCAAATTTATTTTTACAACTATAACTACTACAATAACGTATTCCATTTCCAGATCTATCATTTAAAGATGTTCTTGTACTTCCTATATAAGATTTATCTTCATACCAATATCTATATATGATTGCTTTTCCTTTTTCTGGAATATAATTTTTAAAATCTTGCATAATTAATCTCCTTTTAAAATAAGGCCTCAAATCACGCTTGTATCGCATTTTATATTGAGGCCCTTATAATTTATTATCTAATTATTGAAAGTGCGAATTTCGCACGATTTCGAGCCTTAAATCTCGAATCTATTGATCTTTCCAAACATGTAAGAAACAATTCTTAGAAATAAATGCTGTATTCTCTGTATGTAAGAAGTAATTCATGTAATCACCACGTCCATTTAATTGTTCCCTAATTGCCATGTATGTTGGATGTAATCTCATTGCCCTAGTATCTGCTAAGATAGCATATGTCTTTCCATCTTCTGTTGGTATATCATCTACTACAACAATCTTAGCAGGTATTGCTAATTTTTCAGGATTAAATGCTCCGGCTTCTACTTGTACATCTAAGATTGGTCTTAAACCTTTCTTAATAAATAAATATAATCCTTCAGCAGCTCCAATTGTAGCTCCATTTAATGCATTTCCTTCAGAAATGAATTCTCCATCTTCAACTTTCTTCTTAACACTTTCTACAAATGCTTCACCAGTTTGTGTATCAACAGGCTTAGCTAAAGTCTCTACTAAGTTATATACTACTATATTTCCAGCAGCAACGTTTGCAGCCCATGTCTTAGCAACTGCATCTGCCTTAACACCAATAGCTACTTCTCCTGTAGCTGTTAATGAGTATCTTGTTCCTTTTGTTACTGCGAATGTAGCTGTAGCATTTGCAACAGCTGTTGCTCCTGTAGTAGACATTGCTTCATCACATTTCTTAACTGCATTTGCTAAGATTTGCTTTTTACAATCATATTTGAATAAACCATATGTGTCATATAATCTCTTCAAAATCATATTTGTAATTCTTGCTAAATCTTCTCCATTTGTTACAGCTCTCTCATACTCATCATATTTGATTGTTGTAGGTATTACCTTTCTTCCAAGTGTGTATGAATATGCACAATCTTCATATGAAGGATAATATGGTTTCAATGCATCATATGCACTATTTACATCATCTGTCTTATAATCATTATATACTTCAACAGCTACTAAATCTTGGAACCACTCTTCAATAGTCTTTCCATATGGTAACTCTTCACCATCTAACTCTGGTAATTTATCTGTGTAAATTCCATCAATTGTTAATGTCTTAGCAATCTTATCTGTAAGTCCTGCTAAATTATCTTTACTTGCTATAAATGTTCCTGCTTGCAATTCAGCTCTAACATATTCAGCTACTATGTCTTGCATCTCTTTTAATGTAACTCTCATTTTAATTCACCTCTTAATTTCTTTTACTTATTACATTATTAATTATGTCATTAAGATTAGGTGCTTGTTTCTCTACTCGATTAGGCTCCTCTCGAGGTATATAGCTTGTATGCTTTATTAACTCCTTATAATCTTTCATGACTTCTTTTAAATTGCTATCAACAGATTTGTAGTCATTATCAATAGCATTAACTGTATCATTAACACGTGTAAGTGTTGTTAACAATTCCTTATCTTCGGTTTTCTCTATTAACTCATTAACAAAACCTTTTAATTTTTCAATATTACTATTCATGCTTATCCTTCCCTTCTATATTATGCTTTAAATCATCTAACTCGCTCTTTATATCTTCTAACTCATCAACAGTTACTTTTCCATCTTTTAAAGCATTTTTGAATTTTATAATAATATTTATTAGTGAACTAACTATACTTATTGTTATACATATTATCGCCGCAAGTGCTTGTACATCTTGTAATGTGAGTCCAAGTATACATCCACCCCATGTTAATAAATCTGTTATTTTCTCAATCATATCTAATTAACTCCTTCTATGAATATTCCTCTAAACTCTTTAGCCCACTCTTCATATATATCTCTCCAATATCTACGGATTTCTTCAAGTCTAGCCATCTTAGTAACAAGTGGAGTACTTGTCTCGTGTTTATTTATTGTTGATGTATGTGAATCATCTGAGTAATCTCCGCTATTTTGAGGAGTATCATTATATCTGTTTATGCTAAGTGTCTTAATGTCTTGCATTAAGTTATTAGCTTCGGCTTCATATAATGTTATTAACTTGATATATTTACTTTGTGTCCTATTAAATATTGATAAGAATTTTCCAAACCATGTATGCCATTCTCTATCGAATGTGTCATATGTCTTATTTTGTAAATCAGGATACTCATTTGGAGATATAATTATTGTATCAAATAAATGATAAGGAACTAAATACTCATTAAATAATATAGATGCATATGTATCCATTTGTTTTGTTAACAAATTAGTTTCTCCAAATGAATTTACTAAACCACTATATACATTTTGCTCTCCAGAATAAAGTCCTAGATAATTCGTATAAGGTTCTCCCATAATATATTCAAATAAGTCTGTTAAGTCATAATAATATTTATATAAATACTTATTGCAAATCATTATCAGGGCCTCCTTCTTTATTATCATAAACACTGTCAACAGGTTTATATACAAATTCCATTGTTATCTCATATCCAAGTACTTCCCTTATATGGTCTATAAATGCTTCAATGTTCTTCTTGAACCCATATTGATTTGCATTTATTAAATTATTATTTGCATTAACTTGGTCTACTAAAAGTCTATCTTTTGTAGGGTCATCTAAATTATTATCAAGTCCTAAATAAGTTAATAGCTCATTCTCAAGTGATGTTCTATATGCATATAATTTATCTATTATATAAGGTGTTTGTGTAACAAATGCTTGTACCATACTTAAATCTTCTAAGTCTGTAAATACAGCTATCTCATCATTTAATATTCTATTTATTAAATCTTGTATCTTATCTGAGTCTGTAGGTGTTACTCCTACTAAGAATGGCATTTTATGTACATTTAAATTAGTATTAATTACCATGTCTACTTGTACCATTCTCTCTATATATGACATAACAATTGTTTCAACAGGTTTATGATTAGATTGTGCCCATCCTATAACAACATCTTTATCTACAACTTGTGGAGTAATAGGCATAAATGGCACATTCCATTTATTAATTAATTGTACAACCTCAGGCATATCATACATATTATATTGTTGAGTAGCATATAAAGTGAAACCTAACTCTCCTGTATTCTTAATAGGAAATGCAGCAACAGTTCCTTCACTCCAAAATTTCCTCATAATATAATCTTGTTGATTGTAATCTAAGTTTGTAAATTCTATACTATTCATAAATAAATTAAAATATTTATTTATATATACTTGTAGTAATTTTTTTCTTGTAAGATTTATATCTTTATTTTGAAAAACTTTCTTTTTCATTTATTATATCCCCCTAATTGCATTTCTTAACCATACTTCTAAGTTCTCTTTTACTTGGTCAAAGTCATCTGCATTATGGTAAACAGTAACTCCTAAATTAAATCTTAATTTAATATCTTCTAAATATGGTTTAATAAATTTATTAGTACTTGCTGTAGTAAATATTGGATCGCATTGAATAAAGTTAAAATTACTTCTACTAAACATATTAGGCACTTCTTGTTTATTTACAGCATATCCAGTGTAATAAAATATATCACAAATATTATTTTTAATAACATCTGTTGGTCCAAACTCATACATAACAAGTTTATTTCCAGAATAATATTTCATTAGATTTAAGTCATCACTACCTGATACACTAGCTTTTTGAATAGCTAAATTTGCTTGTTTAGCTTTAAGTGAGTTTGCTTGTTGTAAAGCTTGGAATATTGTATTAGCAGCGGCTTGAGCTGCATTAATGCCAAGTCCTACCATTTGATTAGTAGCTATTGAGTTTACTGTAGCTTCTTCTCTTTTTCTTGCATATGCTGCATTTACAATCTTTAAATAATCTGATTCTGCATTTCCAGTAAATGTAATGTCAGCTCTATTATTTTTAGCTTTTGCTAACTCTGTTCTACGATTTAGTCCAACAGATATACCAGCACCAGATGCACCAATTATTGTGTTTATAATATTTTGTGTTAATGCTAAACTATTAGCTTTCTTATCAAAATTATATCCTGTTCGCATATAATTTAAATAATCACTAGAATATATTGTTACTTCATTATTTCTTGTACAAGGTAATATATTCTCAAATGCTTCTATTTGTTTATACTCTTGGTTAGCACCAGGAGTGAAATCAAATAACATATTACTAATTATATTATTACTTTGCTTAAACTTAATTTCTACAACAGGCTCTTCATCATTAGTTATACATGCTTCTCGTCTATAAGATTTAAGGAACGAGTCGTATATAAATGATAAGCTTGTTATATCTGAATGATATATTTTACTTTCTAAGTCATTATTCCTTAATCCAGTTAATTTAGTAGTATCTACTATCTTATAAGTAGTATTAGGAAGAATAAGTGTTCTAATACTTCTTAAAAACTCAGAGTCTAAATCTTTAAGCCTTAAATATTGTTGTTCTCTAGAATATTCCCATGTATTAGGAAATGACCAAATGTTATTTGTTTTAGTCATATTAATAGGACAATAAGGAGTATTGATTATTTTCATTATTGTAGTATCTGTTTTATCTAAAGTTTTAATAGATCTAATATATACATCTCCACTTGTACCAGTTAAATATCTATTAGAAATAGTAGCTAAATATCTATATTCATAATAATCTGTTATATATTTGTTAACAGTATAATAATAACCTTGTGTTAATCCATTAATAAATGTTAATACAACGGAATCTGCATATAATATTCTTTTATTTTTAGTATAAACATTATTATTATCATAAAAGAGAGAACCAACAAACCATTTTGCTTCTGTATTATCATATCTTATAACAAGCACTTTAGCTGTACTTCCTCCACTTACTTCATCTAAAGTAAATGTATTAGTAGAAGTTGTAGTAACACTAAATCCACTATTAGTATTATTTTCAGTATCTAAGAAAAAATAAGTATAATTCTTATTTAAGTTTCCTAAAGTAATAGAAGTATCTCCTGTAGCTTGATCTATTTTTAAATCTTCACTTGCACATAAATAACATTTTACAGGGTTCTCATTTAATTTACTTGCATCTTGTTCAGTCTTATAAATTAAGTACCAACTTAAATTATCTATATTAGCGTCTGTAATTGTTAATTCACTTTGTTTAACTTGAATAGGATTTATTCCTTCTGGTTCTTCATCTATTTTTCTTACTAAAGTAGTATTTGTAGTAACAGTATCCTTTTGATAAAATCTATCTTTGTGTTCTCTTAAAATAGTAGTTTTTGCATTAAAGTCTAAGTCATCCCAGAATGTTGCAATAGAGTCAATACTTAGAATAAATCTAATTGTACTTTGACTTACCCATTCTACATCAATTATAAAATAATAAAATGTTCTTTCATCATCAGTATTTTTAATACTTACATAATTAAAGGGAAAAATATTATCTGACCTATTAATATTCATTTGAGCCGCATCAATTTTAATATTTATATTTAATCCATGCTTAACATATTGAAAATCAGTAATAGTCTTTTTTAAACTATTGCTGAGCCAAGTAGAGAAACCACTGGCTTGTTCAGATGCAGCATACATTGCATTTCTACCAGGGGTTAATATATCATTTTTATAAAATTTAACAACACTAGTTGCCATTCTTATACCTCCTAAATATCTGGATAAATTGATTCAAGCATATAGCTTGCTTCTATTGATTGATATGCTACGGTTCTAACTTGAAGAGCATTTCTTAAAGACCAGAAATAATCTCTACTAACTGCATCTATGAAATAACAGTTGTTAGCCATATCTCTCCAATCTATACAAAATACATTTCTTCTTTTGCCTTCATAAGTATCTGTTAAATTTATCCAGAATTTGTAATCTTCTTGTTCTATTTTATTTGTTTTATAGACATTAATAAATTTATCGTTATATTTAAATATTAAACACAAAGAGAAATTCTGAGGTTGCTTTTCTACAATAAGAATATTAGCATCATCTATAGCCTGACCACCAAATGCATATTTAGTATAAGAGTTATCAAATATATAAAGAGGGTTATTTTTCACAATAAATTCTTTTAATTCTTCTTTAATTTGATAACACTCAACTATCCAATTAGGACCTATTTGTCTAGCACCAGGTTTTAACAAGCTAGTTTTAACACCAAAGTCTACAAAGTAAGGATTGAAATGTGAGTAAGGATTTCCTAGAAAATAACACTTTAACTCTCTAGCTTCTCTTTGGAATGTATTAAATATTTCTTTAAATTTAAATTCTTCAGATTGTAAATATCGTTCTCCAAGTTTCATATTAACAATGAACTCATCAAAGAATATATATTTAATTCCAGGTAACATTAATGATTTTAATCTTTGTAGTTTAGAAGAAAGAGCAACTACCCAGAAAAATAATTTATCATTAACATATACTTCTAGCATACCATCTTTCATTTTACTTCTTTTATAAGTGAATTCTATAGGAGTATCTATAAATTTATTAAGAACATTTTGAATTGAGTCGATATATAGATCTGTTATATCGACAGCTTGTCTTCTAAGAATTAGAGATGTTCTATTTTCTTGGAAAGCCTTCCACATTTTGAGAACCATAGCTGTGGTTTTACCAGCTTCGCGTTCACTTATAATAAAGTTAAATGGTTTATTATAACTATCTACTTCTCTAAAAGAGAAGTGCAAATCATCTAATTTCATTGTATTCTCCTTTAAAATATATAATAAACCTGGGAGAATTTATTAACACTGCACTCGTGGTTAATGAGTCATAATGTGGCAGAATCTAATCTGTTACCATCCACTCTAGATATTTATGGTTTCTACATGCTTTAAAATAAATTCTCCGAGGTAACAAACATTATTGTATATAGAAATTATAATCTATGTTAAATAGATTACTATATTTATCAAATATCGAATATAAATTAGTAATGATAGGATCATTTTTAACAAACAGGTTTTGTAATTTAGTTCTTGTTATATTAGGTCCTAAAAGATTTTTAAGTTCATTTTGGAAGTTTGCAAAATCATTACCTTTAATATCTTTTCTATAAAGATTATCAATGATATTATCTACTCTAAAATCTAATAATTTTTTAGCTTCTACTGCTTGAGCTTTTACAATTTGTTCAACAGCAGATTTGATTCCTTCATTTCCAAAATATAAATTTATATCAGATATGAATTCTTTCTCTTTATAATGGGGTGCAACGTATTGTCCTTTCCAATTTAGGAAATAATTTTTATATTTTCTTTTAAGTTTTGCTTTATATTTTTCATACCATTTAGTGTAATTTGGTTTTCTTCCTCTTTTAGCCATTAATTTACTCCTTTTATAATTGATAATGTCCAATCTATATTAATATGAACATGGTTAAATTTATTCATAGTATGTACCTCTTTAGTACCTTTTAAACCCATCCAAATATTTCTTCTGTTGTCATCTAAACTAATTCCAGGACATTTTGTAATAACTTTATTATCACTTAATATTTGATAAGAAGAATTAGAGTATATATACATTTTAACATTTTTATATTCATAAGTGAATGAACCTAAGTATTTATTATTTGTTGCAACAGATGACTCTTTACCTTGCCAAGCAATAGAGTCTGTACAAATATTACAAATTTTATTGCCTTCTGAAGTTAATTTATTACAATTATCTATAATAAATTTATTAGCTCTTGCAATAACAACAGCAGCTATATGGGCACAGTCTGGATTAGAGTTTTTATGTAAATAACCTATAAATGAGTTCATAATAGATTTGTATTTACTAATTTCTAAATCTTCTGAAGAGTTATTTTTAATATTATAAAGTTCTTCAAAAATTTCTTTGAATGAATAACTAGATTTTTTGCAAAGAATTGTTATTTCATTATTTACATAGTCATTATATACATCGTTATAGTATTTATCATAATAAATAGTATCGAAGTCTTCTTTAGTATCTAACTCATTATAAATTTTAATATGATGAGAGTTAAGATAGAATGCGAATGGATATTCTTCTGTTGGTTCTATTCTTCCATCTAGTCTTTTATAATCTTTGAGTGTTGGTAAGTCTTTGCATAATTGACTAGGATAACAAGAACTGACATCAGCTTTATAGCAATCTGATAGTTCCTTATTCATCATAAAATTCGTGGCATATTTTATAGGAGTAGGAACACACATTTTAAGTTCATTATGAAGTTTTAAATCTTTATTTACATCTACAAATGCTTTAGAGATAGTTATTTTATTTAAATTTTTAAACTTATTTGCTACATAGTCAAAAGCTTCTTTACCATTATTTTGTAATAAATCTATATCATGAGTAGTAAGAGGTTGGTTATTAAAAGCATACCAATATCTAACTTTATCACCATCTTTTGTTGTAAAAGTTAACAACAAACCAGTAGAACGTTTAAGAACTTGATAATTATAATCTGAAAAGTGTTGAATCCAATAGAATTTTTTAGATAATTTGTAGGTAGGGTCGCAATTTAATTCATTAATCTTTTCATTCCATTTTTCAATACCAACAGCATAAGTAGGAATATCTTTGTTATTAAGTGACCAATTAGTTTTACAGCTCCACATATTATTTTTTCTCCTTAGTACTATAAAGAGATTTTAAATATACTTCTTCTGTCAAACTAGGAGTTGGAGATAAAGTAAGAGTACCAAAATCAAATTTAAATGGTCTAATTTGTTGAGGTTCATCATTTTCCATAGCAAATCCCCAACGATGTTTATAAACATCTAATCTACGATTCATATCTTCGCCTTTAATAGAAGTTAGAATCATACCAACATCAAGTTTATCTGCAATTTTCTTAGATAAACCTATGAATTGTTCATCATAAACAGCAGGTTTCTTTTCTATTGTTTTGATATTTATATTACATTGCATTGCTATAAAGAAAAACTTATTATTAGTTATAGCATATTTAGAAATTTTATCAGTTTCATCTTTTAGAGATAACCAATAGTTTTCATCATTTGCATTAACAGTTGCACCTATATAATCATAAAAAATATAATCTATATTATAATTTTTTATAATTTCTTTAACTTTAATCCAGTTATATCCTTCATAATTCATATTAACATAATATAATCTAGATTTATCGGATTTAGCAGCTTTTAAAAGTTTATCTTCTTCTTTTTTTGTATAATTTTGTGTATAAATTTTCTTTTCATTAATTTTAGTTTTATAAGCTAATAAACCATAACAAGCATTTTCATAAGTTTGTTCTGAGCCTATAAAAAGAAAATTTTCATTAGGATTATTTTCCCAAGCAGATAACATTAGTGCTAAAGCAAATCTTGTTTTACCAACACCTGTAGAAGCGGCAAGTCCATATACTTGACCTTTAGTAAGTCCGCCTGTTAAATAATCAAAAGTTTTAAATCCTGTTTTAATACTTTCTTGTTTATTAGAAAGTAATTTAATAATGAAGTCATCGCTCCAATTAAAATCTTTTGTCATATATATAGTATCTCCTTTTTAATTTTTTTTCCACATATTAATACCAATTCCGGATGTTCCGGGAAGATAAAGGTTTGCAACTCCTTTATCTTCTAGCTAAATTAATCGATACTATATATGGATTTATAATCTCATAAGAAAGACCGGTTACCATTTCAAAGTTAAATTTAATATATGTGTGATCTCCATTGACCGCTTTCTTATGTTATTATTATAACATGTAAATTGTTAAAATGATAACTAAAAATGTAATTTATTTAATTTATTTTCTAACAATTTTAATTTAAGTACTATAATCTTAATGATTAAGTCTTCTTTATCAGAAAGATAATAATCTTCAACAAATTCATCTTCTGGATAAATTTCATCTAGTTTATCTTCTAGTTTAAATACTGGTGAGCTGAAATACACATCTTCTGAAAGAGCTGCAAGTTCTGCTCTTTTAGCTCTTGCTAATTCTAAATTTTTTTCTTTTGTCATAATTATAATCTCCTTTTAATAATTTATTCTTCTGTAATATCTATTACGTGAAGTCTCATTTTTTTGCCATTAATAAATTTAACAGAGCCATTAGTTCTTTTGATAGCTTTGTTAATAAGTACTTTATATTTATTGAGAAGTTTAGGATTTTTAGTTTCTTTTTTAAGTTCGCATATCTCTTCAACATTGTCAAACATATAGAGTAGATTTTCGTCATCTTTGTCGTAAAGACAAATAGTATATTTTTGTTTATATAGTTTCATAATCTGTCTCCTTACAATTATAATTATACAACAATTGTTATATCCTCGCAGCCGAGGTATTAACAACAGGAGGAAGAGGACGAAAGGATAATCCTCTTCCAATTAATAAAGGAGATTATGGGAAAGAAATTTAATATGTCTAGAAGACAATCACTTATCTTCTATGCATATATTATATCATATAAAATGTGAAAAGTATAACTAAATTTAAAAATAATTTAAAAA
>ENA-OPNI01000605-OPNI01000605.1-human-gut-metagenome-genome-assembly--contig:-NODE-605-length-11929-cov-2.632137_pt1 | contig 11929 bp, 9 predicted proteins | sample MGYA00241538_ERZ501773 | MGnify/ENA primary metagenome ERZ501773 (study PRJEB25962, sample SAMEA2042556) | human gut metagenome | biome: human gut; feature: human-associated habitat; material: faeces...
TTCTAATCCACTTTCTATAATAAGCATTATCACTAATCCATTCACTAATGATATATTTAGCCCCAGTAATTGCCTCTTCATTACTTTTAATATTTTCATTTAAATACTTACAACATCCCTTATCTATATCCAATTTATCGGGTTGAGACATAATAATCTTTGCCAACGGTTCCAATCCATTTTTAATTGCTTCTGTTGCTTTAGTTTTCTTTTTCTCTTTATAAGGACGATATAAATCTTCAACCTCAACTAACTTACTGCATTTAATAATATTATTCCTAAGTTCTTCCGTCATCATTCCTTTTTCATCAATTAATCTAATAACATCATCTTTTCTCTTTGCAAGACTAACCTGATATTGATAAACTTCATCTATCTTTCTAATTTGTTCTTCATCTAAAGCATTTGTAGCTTCTTTTCTATATCTAGCAATAAATGGAATAGTATTACCATCTTCCAGTAATTTTAATACCACTTCTACTTGATTAACTTTAATATTTAATTCCTTTGCAATTTCTGAAATAATAAACTCATTCATTTTAATCCTTCTTTCTACGCATAAATAAGTATATCATAAATTATTGTAAACTGTAACTAAAAAGAACACTCTTATCTTGCTAAAATGAATATTATTATGTATAATACACTCTTGTATACACCAGAAATAGATATATATAGATAAGGAGACCAATATGGAAATTCAAAACATTAAAAATCCCCATTTTTTGAAAAAAATGAAAATTAAAGATCTTGAATTATTATCTAGTGATATTAGAAATTTTATAATAGATAGTGTGTCTCAAACAGGAGGTCATCTATCTTCTAATTTAGGTATAGTAGATTTGACTATATGTTTACATAAGGTATTTGATTTAGAAAAGGATAGACTATTTTTCGATGTATCACATCAGTGTTATACACATAAGATTTTGACAGGAAGAGCTAAAGATTTTAAGAAATTAAGGTCTTTTAATGGCTTAAGTGGTTTTACTAATATGAATGAAAGTATTTATGATGCTTATAATTCAGGTCATTCTGGTACTTCTATTTCAACGGCATTAGGCTGTGCTATTGCAAGAGATAATAGTAATAAGAAATATGAGGTTATTGCTTTAATTGGAGATGCTTCAATTACTAATGGATTATCATTCGAGGCTATTAATCATTTGGGTAGTCTTAATACTAAGGTAATAATTATTTTAAATGATAATGAGATGAGTATTAGTAAAAATGTTGGGGCTTTACATAATGCTTTAGATAAGATTAGAGTAAATTCTAATTATAATAATATTAAATATAAAACAAAAAGTATTTTAAATAATATTCCTTTGGTTGGAAGTTATTTATATAAGATTAATCATTATTTAAAGAAGAGTATTAAGAATTTATACAATAGGAATGGTATTTTATTTGAGGAACTTGGTTTGAAATACTATGGTCCTATTAATGGGCATGATTTTAATGAAATTCTTATGTATTTAGATATGGCTAAGAAGGAAAAACATTCGGTTTTACTTCATGTTATTACAGAAAAGGGTAAAGGTTATGAATATGCTTTAAATGATAAGGTAGGTACATGGCATGGTGTTGGTAAATTTGATAAGGAAACTGGTAAAATTGTAAAGAGTAATAATGATTTAATATCATGGAGTGAAGTTATAAGTAATATTTTAATTAAGTTAACTAAGAGAAATAAGAATATTTTTGTAATTACTCCAGCAATGGCTGGTGGTAGTAAGCTACTTAAATATGCTAATATGTTTCCTAATAATTTTATTGATGTAGGTATTTGTGAGGAACATGCTATGACGCTTTCTTCAGGTCTTGCTTTGGGTGGTAAGATACCAATTGTATTAATTTATTCTACTTTTTTGCAAAGAGCATATGATGAGATTATTCATGATATTGCTAGAATGAATTTACATGTGATAATCGGGGTGGATCGATGTGGTATTGTTGGAGAGGATGGAGAATCACATCAAGGTATTTATGATTTATCTTTTTTAAGTGCTATACCTAATATTATAATAGCATGTCCTAAGAATAGTGTCGAAGCTTCTCATATGTTATATACTGCGATTTATCATAATAAGCATCCTTTTATCATAAGATATTCTAAAAATATTATTAAATATATAGAGGAGAATTATGATAAGGTAATTGATATAGGTTCATGGGAATATGTTAATCAGGGATGTGATGGAACAATTATTTCTTATGGGGATTTTTTAGAGAATGCGATTTCTATTAATGAGATGTTAAATAAAAAAGATATTAATTTGAATATTATAAATGCTAGATTTATTAAACCAGTAGATATGGTCATGATAGAAGAATTAATTAAAACTAATAAGCCTATCTTTATTTATGAAGAGGTTGTTACTAGAGGTAGTCTAGGTGAAGAGTTAATTAGAGTGATAAATAATTATGATTATAAGGGTAAAATATATTTATATAATATTCCTGATAATTATATTACTCATGGTAAGAAGGAAGAAATAATTAAGTATTTAAAGTTAGATGTATATTCAGTTTATGAGGATATTTTAGTTAAATATAAAGGGGAATAAATGTATGAAGAATAAATTGTTTAATATTTTTATTTATGTTATTAGTATTGTGATTACGATATCTTTCTTATTAAAATTAAGTATTTTTAAATATTTAAATTCTTTTATATGGGCTATTGGTACGGTAGGTATACTTTCTTCGGGAATATTTTTATCTTATAAATTGGGTTTTCCTCAATTAAATTTTAAGGGGATGTTAAGGTCTTTAAAAGGTAAGGATCAAAGTAATGATGGTGTTAGTACTTTTGAAGCTTTGTCGTTATCTTTGGGTGCTAGAGTGGGAGTTGGTTCTTTAGCAGGCGTGGCTTTAGCAATATATTTAGGAGGTCCAGGGACAATTTTGTGGATGTGGGTTACTGTATTTATATCTTCTTCTAATACGTTCACGGAGAGTGTTTTGGGGGTAATTTATCAAAATAAGGATACTTTGAATATTAATGTAGGGGGTCCTTCTTATTATATAAAAAAAGGAATGGGTAATAATGGTTTAGCAATCTTTTATGCTATTATGATTATTATTAGTTATATATTGGGCTTTTTAACGATACAGTCAAATACTATAGTTAAATCAGTGAACACGGTAGTTAATATTAAACCACTTATAATTATTTTAATTATTTCTTTATGTACTTATTTAGTAATATTTAAAGGTGTTAAGAAAATAGCATCGTTTTCTTCTTTTATTGTTCCTTTAATGGGGATTATATATATAATAATAGGCATGTTTATAGTCATTAAGAATATTGCAATTATGCCTAGTATTATAGGTTTAATATTTAAAAGTGCTTTTAATTTTAAGAGTTTTTTTGGTGGATTTTTAGGAACATTTATAATAGGTATTCAAAAATGTTTATTTTCTAATGAGTCAGGATTAGGAACTTCGGCAATATCTTCTTCTACTACGAACGATAAACCGATTAAGCAAGGTTATGTTCAAGTATTAGGAATATATATTACAACTCTTGTAGTATGTACTATAACTGCTTTAATAATTTTAACTAGTAATTATGAGACTTTATCTTTAACTGATGTTAATGGTATTGAAATAACTAGTTATGCTTTTAAATATCATTTGGGTATTTTTGGTAATATTTTGTTACTTATAATAGTTATTTTATTTGCTTTTTCTACTATTATTTCGGGTTATTATTATGGTGAATCTTCTTTAAAGTTTTTGAAACCAAATATTAGTAAGAAGTGTTTAAATGTTTTTAAGATTATATCTATTATTCTAATATCTCTAGGGGGTGTTGTTTCTTCAAATGTAATTTGGTCTTTGGTAGATATTTTTGTTGTTATTTTAATTATTGTAAATATTTATGCTATATTGCATTTGTATAAGGATGTTAGATATACTCAGATAATTGATAAAAAATAGAATTTTTTTAAAAAAAGTCAAGTTTTCTTTGACATATGAATATTATTGTGATAGAATACATCCTGTAGTGAGGAAGAGTAGTTCTTGTAATTGCCTATATAATATGCAAGATTTCCTTTCTACATTTACTTTTCATACTGTTCTATGTTTCTAACATAGCATAGAACTAGATTGCTTAATATTTGGTGTATGATATTAAGTATAATCTATTTGTAAACTTCTTTGTAAGGCACCTATAACAGAGGTGCTTTTACTATGCTAAAAAATATTAAAAGTTATTGATATAGATAATAATAAATAGCATAAAATAAAAAAATAATCATATATTTTACCGAAAGGGCGTGAATATATGAAAAAAGTAATATCATTTAAGAAAGAATTACCGTTTAAGACAAATATCAGTGAAATATCTAGTATTTCTTTAGAACATACGATTAATGAAAAAGAGAATGATTTAATAAGTGGTATTTTCTATGTATCTGGTGAATATAAGATGACTGAGACTAGTATTAATAAGGAATCGTTTAATTTTGAAATACCTTTTGATATAGCGTTAGATTCTAGGTATGATACTAGTAAGATTAAGTTTGATATCGATGATTTTTATTATGAAATTATAAATGCTGATACTTTAAAGGTAAATATTGATGTTTATGTAGATGGATTAAATGAAATAAAAGAAAAGGAAAGATGTATTGAAGAGGAGACTTTAGATAGTATTAAAGTAGATAAAAAGGAAGAGGTTTTACCTGTTAAAGAAGGAAGAGATAATGAACCTACTATAAATATAGAGAATGTTAACGAGAATGTTAATACTAATGAGAATATTAATACTAATGAGAATATTAATACTAATGAGAGTGTTAATCTATTTGATAATATTTCTAATGCTGAGACGTATTCTACTTATTATGTTTATATAGTTAAAGATGGTGATACTATAGATAAGATATTAGAAGAATTTAAGGTAACTAAGGAAGAATTATCTAATTATAATGATATATCTAATATTAAGGCTAATGATAAATTAATAATACCTACTAATAATGAATAATTTAAGAAGTTTCTTAAATAAGAATGATTTAATTTTAAATAGGTTAACAATTAAAAATAAGACTAAGATTCTTGATACTAATCGAGGAACTTTGGTGTTAAAAAAGAAAGATAATAATATTAACTTAACAAATACTTTTAATTACTTGGAATCAAGATCTTTTGATAATTATCCTAAGAGAGTATTTGAAAATAATAATTATGATGTATATGAATATATAAATGGTTATAATGAACCAGATGAGCAAAAGATATTAGATTTAATTAATTTATTAACAATATTACATTATAAAACAACATTTTATAAGGAAGTAGATATAGATTATTTTAAGGAAATCTATGAGAGTACTATTAATAAGATAGATTATATATATAACTATTATACTGATATTATTAGTTTAATAGAAACTAGTATTTATATGTCTCCAGTAGAATATTTAATTGCTAGGAATATTAGTAAGATATATGAGAGTTTGAATTATAGTAAAGAAAATATTAATAAGTGGTATGAATTAGTTAAGAATAAGAGAAGGATAAGAGTAGTAAATATTCATAATAATTTATCACTAGAGCATTATATTAAGGGTAATAAACCATATTTAATTAGTTGGGAAAAGAGTAAGATAGATAATCCTATTTATGATTTATATAATTTGTATCTTAATCACTATCTTGATTTTGATTTTAGTGAGTTATTTCTTAATTATGAAAGTAAATATCCTTTACTTAAAGAAGAGAGGATCTTACTTTTTAGTTTAATGACTATTCCTTGGAAATTTGAGTTTGATGATACTGAGTATAATTTATGTAAGAATGCTAGGATGTTATTTGATTATTTATATAAAACAGAGAAATTGGTTACGGAGTATAATTATCAAAAACCAAATATGGAATAGAACCAAGCCCACATTAAAGCCATGTATTCGATAAGTAAGATAAAAGCATTTAATTTGATGGTAAAAAAGCATAAAAGGATAGCTTGATAGAATACTATTATGGTAAGAAGTAAGGCTAAGAGGAAACAAAATAATCGAAAACCAATACAAGCTTTTAAGAAATTAAATATATTAAATATCATGACATTCACCTAATTTATTATATGTTGTTTGTTGAATTAAGTCCCTTTTTCTTGACAAAATTAGTGTTTAGTTTATAATAATTAACCGAGTGATGTTATATGAAGTTAAATAAATTAAATATTAGCAGTGTTATAGAGTTGTTTCATTATTTAAACAATTTAGAGTTCGAATATCGTGATATGATTAATGTAAATAATAAGAATATGACTTTTGGGGTTGAACTGGAGTTTTTGGGGTTATTATATGATGATGTTTTAGATTTGGTTTTGAATAATAAGTTTACACTTCCAATAGAAGATGCGATGAAAATAAGCAATAAGAATGTTTATGCTTATACTACGGAGTCTACTACTGATGTGAATGGTTGTGAGATAACTACTCCAATATTAAAGGATAAGAAGAGGGATTGGAAGAATTTGCAGATAATGTGTAACGATTTAACTAAATATGGAGCTTATGCTAAGGGATGTGCGACTCATATGCATTTCGGGGCACATATAATTGGTACTAAGTATGATTCTTGGATTAATTTAATTAAGATATGGATAACTTATGAAAAGATATTATATAATTTTTATTATGGAGAAGATAATGGACCTAGAAAGAGTATTAACACTTATGCAAGGAGTATTAATGATATTAGGTTTAATGAGATAGATAGAATAAAAAGAGATAATCATTTATTAAGTGAATTAAAATTAATGTGTTCAAATGGTATTTATATAGGTAAACAATTAGGTATAAATATTTTTAGAGTAAGTGAGGAATATGGCATAGAATATAAGAATACGATAGAGATTAGAATACCAAATGGAACTTTGGATGAGAAGGTAATTCAAAATAATATTAATTTATTTTCTAAGTTATTAACTAGTGTTATCAGTGGTAAATTAGATGTTGATTATTTAAATGATAAGTTTAATAATAGGAAAGTAGTAAGTGATATTAATTTATTTAATGATTTTGATTATGAGGATGCTATGTATTTGGGCGATATGGTTTTTGTAAGTGATATAGATAAATTTTATTATTTGAAACAGTTATATAAGTTGTATGATTTAAGTGAAGAGGAATTGGATAAAAAAATAGTTAAGGTATTAAAAATTAACAATTAGTTGACAAACATTAATAACTATGATAATATTAATTTAGTTAGAGTGATTAGAAAAAGCTCTAACTTACAACTAAACCGCTTTATCTTATAGATAGAGTAGAAATGCTACTTTAATGCCAAGTAGTATTTTCTTTTTGTTATGCCTAGTTTAGTTCATTAAAAAATTTATGAAAAATATAATATAATATGAGTAATTAAAAAAATATTGTTTTTTTAGTTATTTATGTTTTTTAATTATATGTTAACTATAAGTTATCTTGTTTTAATGCCTTTAGTGAAATTTAAATAGATATTACAGGTAAAGAAGAAAAAAATAAGTAAAAAAAGAAAGGTAATTGATGCAAAATATATTATAAAAATATATCTTTATATGAATTTGATTTTAAAGACTATAACAGCATAGCAAAAGCATATAAAAAATTATTTTAAAAAAAAGTATTTTTTTGGTGAAAATTATCTTATTATGTGGTAAAATGTTTATAGGATATGTAGTATGGATGGTGATTATTTTGGATAATGTGTTACTAATGATAGTATTAATCTTTGTAATAGCTTTAATATTATTTTTAACAACTTATTTAATTATTAGAAGGACAAAAACTAGTAAGATAAAAAAAGAAATAGAAAAATTGGATATAGAAAGGAATTTATTGGTAGGAGTACCTATTTTAACGGAATTATCTAAAGTAAAAGATTTGGTTAAAACGGATAATTTAAAAGAGAAATTAAATGAATGGGATACTACTTTTAAGTTGATTAAAGATGATCGTGTTCCTAAATTGACTGATTTGATTACTGAAGCTGATTATTTGGTTTCAAGAAATGAATATAAAGGTGCAGTTAAAAAGATTGCTAATATTGAGATGGAGATAAGTGAACTTAAGAATAAGTCTGGTGCTTTATTAGATGAATTAAAGGTAATAACTACTTCCGCGGAGAGAAATAGAAACGAGATTACTAAGTTAAAGGTAGAGTATAGGGAGTTACAAAATAAGTTTGATAGAACAATGAAAGATTATGGTAGTATTGCTAAACCAATCGCTTTGCAGTTTGAAAATATCGATAAAAGGTTTACAGAATTTGAATATGCGATGGATCATAATGATTATGTTGGGGTAGAAAAAATTGTTACGAGTTTGCAAACAATGTTAAATGATATGAAGATAACTTTAGAAGATGTTCCTCAAATAGTTTTAATGGCAGAGATGTTAATTCCTAAGAAGATAGAGGAGGCTACTACTACTTATGCTAGGATGTTAAGAGATGGATATCCAATGGATTATTTAAATGTCGAATATAATATTAAGGAAATAAATAAGAAAATTAGTGTTATTATGGATAAACTTAATATATTAGATTTGGGTGATTCTATTTTAGAATTAAAAACAATATTAGGTTATTTTGATGATTTATTTAAAGATTTTGATAAGGAAAAGGAAGCTAGAAATATATTTAGGGAAAATAGTAAGTTATTTAAGAGTAAAATAGATAAAACAAATAAGATAGTATATAATATTTATCTTAGTATTGATGATATTAGGACGACTTATGATTTAAAGGATGATGATATAAATAAATTTAATATTATTAATGAAAACTTAGAGCTTTTAAATAAGGATTTTAAGTCTTTGATAGAACATAGTAAAATGCATACTTTTGCTTATACTAAATTAACTTTGGAATTAGATGGCTTATTTAATAAATTAATGCGTTTAAATGATGATTTGGATTATCAACTCAAATCTATTACTAGTATGAAGGATGATGAGACAAGAGCAAGGGAACAATTGATAGTAATAGAAAATTTATTAAAACAGACAAAGTTAAAGATAAATGATTATAAATTACCTGTTATTCCTGATAGTTATTTTATTGAGTTAAAAGAGGCTTATCAAGCTATTAGAGAGATAAATAAGGAATTAGATAAGAAACCAATAGTGATAAAAATTTTAAATATTAGAGTAGATACGGCTAGAGATTTAGTGTTTAAGATATATAATAAGACTAATGATATGTTAAAGGAAGCTTTAATGGCAGAGAAAGTTATTGTCTATGGTAATAGATATAGAAGTAGTTATAAGGAAATAGATAAGAGTTTAGGTGATGCTGAAGTTTTATTTAAAAAGGGTCAATATAAACAGTCTCTCAATGTATCAATCAATAGTATTCAAATGATAGAAAGAAATATAAAGGAAAAGTTTGCTTTGGAATAGTGATGCTTTTCTTTTTTTTGACAAGAAAGTGTCAATTTTAATAAAAAAAACTTAATTATATGATAAAATATTATTAGAATGGTAGGTGTTTTAATGACTAATTTTGATATTGAATATTTAAAGTTATGTAAAAAAATATTAAAAGAAGGTATAGAAGTAGAAAATAGGACTGGGGTTAATACAATAAAGATTCCATCATATAATTTTGAGTTTGATTTAAGTAAGGAGTTTCCTATATTAACAACTAAGCAAACATTTTATAGACAGGCTATTATAGAATTATTATGGATATGGCAAGTATGTAGTAATGATGTTAGATGGTTACAAGATAGGAATGTTCATATTTGGGATGAATGGGAAGTAGATGAGGATGGAATTTATAGAATATATGAACCAAATACTTTAAATTATGATAAGGATAAGGAAGTTATTGTATATGATCCAATGAGTTTACCTGTTACGGATTCTTTTGGTAAGACTCATGAAATGAAACCTAAAATGGAAAATGGGAAGGTTTTAATGGCTAAGAGTAAAATCGAGGGGAAAAATATAAGAATGGCAAAATACTATGGAAAGAAATTTGCTCATACAATAGGTACTGCTTATGGATATATTACTAATAGATATGATTTTACAAATAATTTAATTGAAACGATTAGGAAAGATAAAAATGATAGAAGAATGGTTAAGTCTATGTGGCAAGATGAGTATTTAAGGGGAGCTGTTTTACCATCATGTGTATGGAGTACTGAATGGGATGTAACTGGTAATAGACTTAATTTACATGTTCATCAAAGAAGCTGTGATGTTGCTTTAGGTTTACCTTTTAATGTAACTCAATATGCTACGTTTTTAAAGATGATAGCTCAAGTAACAGGTTTAGAAGCGGGATCAATATCTTATTCTATTAAGGATGCTCATATATATATAAATCATATTGAAGATATAAAGAAACAAATAAGTAGAGAGAAATTATATAACGAATTAAGTATGAATACGATACCTGTATTACAGAGCAGGAAGGATGATTTAGAAAATAAGTTAAATTATCTAAGTAAAGAAGATGATTTATATAAAGAGATAGATACTGAACTTAAAATTATTGATATGTTACTTTATCCTACTAAACCAATTTTAGAATTAGATAAAAGTATTTGTGAATTTAAAGATTTTGATAATTCTAAAGATATTAAACATGTTAAGATAAAAAATTATAAACATATGGGTATTATAAAATTTAAAGTAACACAGTAGGTGGGGATATGGATAATTTATATTTAATCGGGGCAATTGGTAAGAATAATGAATTAGGTTATAATAATGATTTAATTTGGAGAATTAAGGAAGATTTAAATTTTTTTAAGGAGCAGACGATGGGGAATTATATTATTATGGGAAGAAATACTTATCTGTCAATGCCTAAAAATTTAAAGGGAAGAAAATATATAATACTAACTAGTAATAAGAATATTGTTTATGATAATGCAATGGTATTTAATAATAAAGAAAGTTTATTAGATTTTATTAATAGTAATCAAGACTTAATATTTTATGTTATTGGTGGTAGTAAGATATATAATTTATTAATAGATGAGGTAAATATTTTATATTTGACAGAGATAGATGATAGTTTTAAGGATGCTACGGTTTATTTTCCTTTGTTTGATAAAGATAATTATGATATAACAATTGGAGATTTGAAGAAAGAAAATGGTATTTCTTATAGGCATAATAAATATGTGAGAAAGAAGGTAAAATATGAATAAGGGAATGCTTGTTGTAATTGAAGGGGCTTGTGATGGTATAGGGAAAACGACTCAATTTAATATGCTTATTGATAAGTTAAAAAAAGATGGTATTAAGATATATACTCATCATTTTCCTTCTTATGGGACAGTGCAAGGAGCAAGAGTAGAAAAGTTTTTAAAAGGAGAATATGGCAATCCTAGTGATTTGTCACCATATTTTGTTAATGAATTATATGCGTATGATAGATTTTATACATGGGAAAATGAATTAAAGAAATATTATGATGATGGATATTTGATTCTTTTAGATAGATATACTACTTCTAGTATTATTTATCAGTCAGTATTTATTAAGGATAAGGATGAGAAAAATAAGTTTATTGATTATGTTATAAAATATGAATATGAGGAAAATAAGATAAAGAAGCCTGATTTAGTTATATTTTTAAAAGCACCTTATAATCTTGTAAAAAAATTAAAAAATAATAGAATAGATAATGAAGGAATTGTTAATGATGTTTATGAAAAAGATGATATCTTGATGGAAGATATTTATAATAATGCTATTTATATATCTAATTATTTAAATTGGAATATTGTTGATTGTAGTGATGGTGATACATTTAAGGATAAGGATACTATTAGTGAAGAAGTGTATAGGTTGGTTAAGAAGAAAATTAAAAAAAGTATTGACAATAAAATATAAAAATAGTAAGATAAATACATAAGAATAGCAAAAGAAGAAGGTGTTTAAAATGAATAGAATATACTCAA
>ENA-OPNI01000607-OPNI01000607.1-human-gut-metagenome-genome-assembly--contig:-NODE-607-length-11903-cov-3.795577_pt1 | contig 11903 bp, 12 predicted proteins | sample MGYA00241538_ERZ501773 | MGnify/ENA primary metagenome ERZ501773 (study PRJEB25962, sample SAMEA2042556) | human gut metagenome | biome: human gut; feature: human-associated habitat; material: faeces...
GCGCATCAACATCACACAGGCAGCGATGGCGCTGAGCCTTGTCGTGATGACGTTCAGCATGCTCTCCGTATTGGGAGCGCCGGAGGTGTCGCGCCTGTTGGGAAGCTCGGACCGTCTGCTTGCTCCGGCGGTAGAATATATTTATGGTGCGGTGCCCTTCTTCGTGTTCAGTGCGATGCTCAGTGCCGGGATGTTTTATATACGTCTTGACGGCTCCCCACGCTATGCGATGATGTGCAATGTAGTTCCGGCTGTATTGAATCTGATACTCGACTATCTGTTCATCTTTGTATTCCGCTGGGGTGTCATCGGTGCCGGTATTGCGACAAGTCTCGGTTATGTCGCCGGTGCGGGCATGGTGTTGTGGTATATGTTTTTCATGGGCCGTACAATACGTTTTTGTCGTGTGAAGACTCATGCGCGCAGCCTGCGCATGACGGTCCGCAACGTGGGATACATCTGCCGTCTCGGTTTTCCCTCGTTGCTCTGTGAGGCAGCCATAGCATCGATGATGTTTGCAGGCAACTACGTGTTTATCGACTATCTGGGAGAGGACGGCGTGGCCGCTTACAGCATAGCCTGCTATATTTTCCCGATCATATTCATGGTCTATAATGCCATAGCACAGTCGGCACAGCCCATCCTGAGCTATAATCATGGTGCGTGTCTGTCGCAAAGGGTGCGGACGGCCTTCCGCCTGGCCCTCCTGACGGCGGTCGGCAGTGGGGTGATGTTTCTGCTGATCACACATTTCTTCGTGTCGGACATTATCGCGCTGTTCATACCGTCGGGTTTCCCGGCCAACACCTTGGCAGTGGGCGGCATGTCGCTGTTTGCCCTCGGCTTCATTCCCTTTGCCGTGAACATCGTGGCAATAGGCTATTATCAGAGCATAGAGCATGATGCCTCGGCCATGTTCGTCACTGTCATGCGTGGCTATGTGCTGATGCTTCTGAGCTTTTGGCTCATGCCAAAGCTGGCAGGGGTGAATGGTATATGGCTTGCGGTGCCGGTGGCAGAAGTGCTTACCAGCTTGTTAATATTGCTGATGTATGTGAGAAGTAGAAAGGGATTTATTACCTTTGCGTCGGATAGAGGGATGGCCGTAGCCGGAGGTGAGGCTGTCAACGGCAATCAGATAGGAGCCTGACGGTGGATGCGGTGTTCATAAGGCATTCAAGGCGAAGGCGTCAATAGAGGCAAGGCCGTAGCTTGTCCGAAGGAAGAAGCCCCGGTGCGGCTTCTCGACTTGAACGTTGATCTATTATGTGTTTAAAAGCGGGTGATTATGGAAACATTTGAAGAGTGTCTGTGCCGTCGGAGCGGTCTCACAATGGAAGAGGTGGAAGCTCTCAAGGCGCACATGACACGTTTGGAGATACAAAAAGGCGAGACGCTTGTACGCAAGGGCGGACGCAATACCAATATCTATATCATCGTGAAGGGCATCTGGCGAGCGTCGTACATTAATACTGACGGCAACGACATCACCCTTTGGTTTGCCTCGAAGGGAGACCTGCTGTTCTCTTCGTGGTGCTTTGTAGGCAATGTACCGTCGATGATTACGCTCGAATCCATGAGCGACAGTGTGGTCTACGGCATCAGCCGTGAGGCTGCCGAGGAATTCTTCATGTCGTCGGTAGAGGCGGCGCGCATAGGCCGCAGGCTGTATGAGAAGGAGATCTTTGAGGTGGAACGGTGGCTGCTCGGCAGCGGGGCACCGAAGGCACGCGACAGATACGAGACACTGCTGGCCGAGAAGGCGGAATTGTTGCAGCATGTCCCACTCAAATATATAGCATCTTATCTGTTCATCACCCCACAGTCGCTCAGTAGGATAAGGGCGGAATTGGCACGTGGAGAAGGAAAGAGACATTCTGTATAAAGATTCCGTATGGAAGAAATGGTATAGACTGCATAGTGTAGAATGATCTGAGCCTCCTATATCTTTTCGCCGGGATATTATCTCCCTAAAACGTTATAAGACAGTAAGTATTGATTTTATCGGTTTGCCTGATTTGGGTTAATAGAAACAGATCCTGACCAAAGAATGGGCCCATAGATGACTTTCTACTCATATTGGTCGGGAAACATTTGGTAAACCGATAAAATTTTCTAACTTTGCGAGGAAATGTCTTGTATAATCAAAATCAGATCGACAACTTTCATCTGAAACATCTGTTTTATGAAGAGATACATAGCCTATGCCATTTTCTGTATTGCATTATTGCCCGTCTTATTGTTTCGCGACTTTACTCCTGATAATGAATTGAGGTATCTGAGCATTGCTGACGAAGCGATACGTAGCAATACCTTCTTTACCTTTACGAACCACGGGATTCCTTATGCTGATAAGCCACCTCTCTATCTGTGGATAGTGATGTTAGGCAAGTGGTTGTTCGGATCGCATCAAATGTGGTTCCTTGCGTTGGCCTCGTTGATACCCTCCTTGGTTGTCGTTGACGTGCTTGACCGATGGTGTGGCAGCAAACAGGATGGGCGGGGACGCCTGTCGGCCCGCCTGATGCTGCTTACAAGTGCCTTGTTTGCGGGCATGGCAGTCACGCTCAGAATGGACATGCTGATGTGCATGTTCATAGTCCTTGCCCTCAGGTCATTCTACAGACTGTACAGGTCGGGGCAGGCCATATGCTAGACGGCCGTACGAAGGCGGAGAGATGGTTGTTTCCGATTTACGTATTCCTGGCCATATTCAGCAAGGGTCCTATCGGCATACTGTTGCCACTGTTGTCATCTGTCGTCTTTTTGGTGTATAAGAAGGATATAAGGCAGGTTGGCTACTACTGGGGTGTTCGTACATGGGGCGTACTGGTCTTGCTGTGTGCGGCGTGGTTCGGTCTGGCCTATGCTGAAGGTGGTCAGGCGTATCTTGACAATATGTTGTTCCATCAGACATTTGGCAGGGCAGTGAACGCATTCACGCATGATCGGCCCTTTTATTTCTACGGCATATCGATATGGTATTCCATTGCTCCCTGGTCATTGCTTGTCTTGGGCACGATCATTGTGGCGACATTCAGGAAGCACTCATGGTCGGAGCTGGAACAATATTTCGCAATCATAATCGTGACGACATTCGTGATGCTCTCGTGCTTCAGTTCGAAGATACACATTTATCTGTTGCCGGCATTCCCGTTCATGATCTATCTGGTGGCAATGATGATGTCCGAATACGAAAAATCCAAATGGCTCAGACTGTCGATAGCCGTACCAGCTGCCGTCATGATGCTGTCATTGCCGGCTTTTGCGATAGCCGTACATATGGGCGGGACGGGATGGCTGGAACCGTCACTGCTCTATCTGGCCTTGGGTATATTGTCGGCAAGTGGAGTGTTGACTCTCATTGTGGTTTATGGAAGGCGAAAGGACATACACAAGGCTGTCGCTGTCATGGCAGGTGGAATACTGCTGGCTGTGTTTACAGGGGGATGGAACCTGCGTGACCTAAGAGCCTATATAGGCTATGGAGCACTTTGCGGACAGGCACGAAAAGTGGCAGTGGCTATAGGGACAGATGATTTCCGCACATGGCAGATAAATAGGGCTGAGAACATGGATGTCTATCTGGGCCACGATGTAGTCGTAGTGCCTAAGGATAGTATTCCGGGAACCGTTCCCGGACATGCGTCAATATTGATGACAAAGAAGAAGTATGCGGACAAGTTTGCCGGATATGAGACTTATGAGGTGGAGCCTTATGCCGTGATTGTCCTTGCGAAATGAGAGCTGACTAACAAGAATGAATGTCGGCGGGCGTGCCCGTTAAGGAGCATGAGATACTTGCTACATGAAGAGGCAGAGGGAGGGATTGCCTGCCGATTGCCTGCCGACATACATATCGTGAATATTAACAGAAGGCTTCATAATTGCAGAATCTAATTCCAAGATATTATTTAGACTACTTATTTTAGTTAATAGAACTATATAAACCGCAATAAACTATTTATCTTAGTTAAAGAATGGGCGGTTTTAGTTTTATTAACTGCTATTTCCTTGCAAATAACTAAGTAATTTAGTTCTTTTGCGTTGTAATTCTAAATATAATCATTATGAAGACATTGACAAGAAAGGAAGAGGAGATCATGAACCACTATTGGGACAAGGGGGAGATGCAGATACGTGAGCTTCGTGAGCTTTATGATGATCCCAAACCCCATGTGAATACCCTCTCAACGCTGGTACATATCCTTGAGGAGAAGGGATTCCTCTCACATCGTAACCTGAAAACCCGCACCTATACGTATTTCCCGAAGATATCGCGTGAAGGCTATAGTCGTGGTTCGCTCAACAACGTGATCAACAAGTTTTTTGGTAAGTCGTATCTTAGTGTGGTGTCAACACTGGTAAAAGAGGAGAAAATATCACTCGACGAGCTGAAAGAGCTTATAGAGAAGGTAGAGGAGAACAGATGAGGAAAGGGTTACTGCTGACGGCAGTACTTGGCGTATGTCTTTCTGTAAGCTCGCTAGCAGACGAAAGGCTGCCCAAATATCTCATTGACGGCTATTTCTTTAATGAGCTTCCGTTTGACATAACCCATCAGTCTGTGGATATGATGTCTGTATCAGACCAGGATGGTAATAGAATCTATGCGGTAAGTGGTGTGACACTTAGCGATAATCAGAAGCGTCATGCCATTAGGAAGGAAGATGTGCCTAATGCTGACTTTTGGATAAAGGAGGCGAAGAACCGGGCGAGGATCAAATCAATAAATGAGGACAACCAGACACAGAAGACCAGAATCGCAGAGGGTGATACGATAGGGCAGTTCTGTGTGAAGGATATTGACGGCCGGGTGTGGGACAACGCGTCTACCAAGGGGCATGCGCTGGTGCTCAACTTCTGGTATATAGGCTGTGGACCGTGCATTAAGGAAATGCCGGAAATAAGCAAATGGAAAGACGAGTGCCCTGATGTGAATTTCCTTGCCGTTACCTATAATTCATTTGATGAAATAAAGGACATTGTCAAGCGGCAAAATTTCAGGTTTACTCAAGTAACTGACAATAAACCCAAATCGGTCATTAGAATTTCTTTGTGTCGTAAGGCAGCGAGAAATCCTTTATTTTGTCCCAAATGGAGAGGAAAGACTTCCTTGTTTTTAAAGACCTGGCCAGATAAAGAATATGTTTGTCTTTTATCTTGCCCAAATAAGCCGGTGTGGAGATCAACTCGTAACGTATAGTCTTAAGAAACTGTCTTTTGTTGGAGTTGATCAGCGCATGACGGAACAGCGACATGAAGTTATATGCCATGACTATAAAGTTTCCGCATGCTTCCGTTGCCCAGAAGTTGTTAGTCACAAAGTCGTCAATGGAGAAGTCATGTTTCAATTCCTTGATCCTGTTCTCCGAATCCGCTCTTCCGCGGTACAAGTCATATACAATCCTGGCCGGCAGGCTGAGATTGGTGACAAGACAGCTGTAACGGTATCTGCCGAAATCGTTCTCGTCCCCGAACAGATCCAATTGCCTGATTTGCTTGCCGGCGGCATTCGGCCGTTTCTCTATTTCCTGTCTGACCATTATTATTCGTCTGGACTTGCCCCAGTTGGTCGCGCGGTATGTCGTTTCGGATATTTCCAGACCGTCCGCCAGCTCCACCCATGCGTTTTCATGGGTGAGGCTGTACTTGATGCGGTTATTGAACCGGCAGGCTATGACATAGTGTAACTTCTTGCTTTCCAGACAGTCAAGTATCTCTTTCGTAAAGAATCCGCTGTCCATGCGGACAAGTCCCACCGTCTTGTTTCCGAGTCTTGACAGGGTGTCTTCAAGAAAAGCGACATAATTGGTACTCGCCGCTGTGTTCCCAGGACGCAGCCAGTAGTTTGCTATCATTCTCACATCTGAGACAAAAGCGAGAAGCGGATGGTGTGACGGACGGCCCGGACGCTTGGGGTTGTAACCTTTTGCCGTTCCCTCCTGATTCCCCTCACGTACCATTACCGTAGAGTCAAAGTCCAATGTGTAATTGTCAAACAGCAACTCCGAGAAAAACCAGCTGAACAGTTTGCCGAAGACACGCTGGTTGACGGCCTGGGAGAATTTGTTGAGATAACGCTGGTAAGCCCTATGGTCTGCCCCGCGTTTCCAACCAAGTAGATTGCACAGCACCATGTCATAACGAACCACGTCCAGATGTCCGAAACAGCTTGCGCCGCACCATACACCTGCGAACAGGCCCAATATGAGTTGAAGAGGCCTGTACCCCCTGTTGGAACCTTGAACCGGAATGCCGCTTTGCTCGAGATGCTCGGCAAAATGGCATTTCTCGAGCATCTTGAAGAACAGGGAAAGCCCGCCGAAAGGGGTTATCTCCTTGTTTACGAACTTTATGTCATATTCTCGCATCAGATATATAGGTTTTAAGCCGTGGTAAAGTTAATAAATAATTATGAATCAGATATATACAAATCTAATTTTCTAATGGCGGTCATTAGAAATAAAGGCAATTATATCTCTAATGACCGATTTGGGTTAAACAGACATGATGCCATATATATCGCAAAACATACCGCTACGGCAGTCAATTGGGAGTAGCAAGTTGTACTTTTGTGGCCACACGAGGCTGTCGCCGTCGTATGACCATAAAAGTCACTTGCCAGCGGAGCTGGGGATGAAATCTCGGTCGTAACTCCCAGATTATCTATTGAAGGATGATGAGCCAATAGACTCGAAGACTGAAAAATCTAAAATTCAACTAACAACAACTTTCAACTTTACCATCATAAATCCATGAACGACGCCAACAGAAACAACGTCTGCAAAGTCAGACTGAACAACGAAGAGCTGCGTCTCTTCCAGAAGAAAGCACAGAGCTACGGTGGCAACACGAGTGCCCTGATCCGTGATGCAGTTGCCCGCTTCGACGACAAGCGGACAAGAGGGAGGATAGAAGCAATGGCGACGCTCCTTTCCTTCTACACCAAGTATCAGCAACAACTCTCATGGCTCGGCGGCAACTTCAACCAAGTCATGCACCGTGCCAATGAGCTGGCCATTGATGACAAGCTCAGTGAGAACTACTTCCGCAAGGTCATCATGCCGGAGGCTCAGGCTAACTTGAAAACCATCAGAAGCATCAAGGCGGAGTTAGAAGCCATTCACGACAATTTAGAACAATTGTAGGTTTTATTAAAGGTATGACGATATTTGGCATGACGGTGTTATAATTTTGCCACAGAAACAAAAGAATAAGGCTATGTTTGAACCAAATGACTATCTTCAGAACCTGCCACGGGACTACAAGGCAAACCAGGCCTTCAGGAACTGGCTACATGACGTGGCAGACATTGATACGAAGCGATGCATCGTCGAGAGCGTAGAAAAACGCATTAAGAGCATCGTTGGACAAAGGGGTGTATTCCTGCCTCATATCGACGAGAAGAGTTGGAACGTTCTAAAGGCTCTTATCAAGGTCCGCCGAACTACTCTAGACGAGATGATGATTCCAACAGAGGAAGAGGTTATGAAGATGAGCCGGCTGAACAATACACTTCTCAACCTCACAAATCAGCTATATGCCAAGGTAGCGGAGATGTGGAAAGTGATGAGCGGCTCGGGGCTTCACCTTGACAATGACTACTGTCTGGAAGGCTCCGTTAAGTACAGATGGGATGAGGACAGACCGGCATTGACGCTCGAAAACGATGCTTGGTATGCCTCCGACTTCAACTATATGCTATGGTTTCTCAGTGAGTTTGACCAACGAGACACTCACACGATAAACAGTATACACGAGATTTGGCAAGACTTCAGCATGGCGGAGGAAGAGGCGTGCAAGGGGTTCATCGATAACTATGACGACGGCGACACGTGGACGGACGGAGCTTTGAACAGGCCGGCGTTCAAGGACATCAACGTGTGCTACGTCCTTCATGCCCTTTGCTGCCACTTCCATTATGCGTTAGCCGACGTGCTGCGCATGAACGGCTTCACCTTGGCGGTGCATGTGGAGTATGAACATACACATAAATAGGAAGCTCGGCGTCTCGCCGTGCTGTGACGTGCTGTGATGTACGGCGGGACACCGCACATCCTACAACTAAATGACGACAAAAAGATATTATTTCCCTTCTTTGACAGTATTTGGCACAGCTACATCATAACTTTGCAGAAATTTTAGAACGCATGAAAGAAGAAACTTCAGCAGGAGCGGCAAAAATAGAGCAAGCCGAATGCAATCAAGCTCGCTTGAGATTGCTGAGGCGAAGCCTATTTTATCTAAAAAACTCGTCCAAAAAGTTGCATCCTATCGATATTCTTCGTAAGTTTGCATTCGGAATGACTGTCATAAGAGATGGTCGCCGGACTTTGAGGACTATGATAAGCGTCACGCTGCCGTTTGATTCACGTAAATCTCGCAAGTTGAAACGAATCAGTCAATGGATAGCGAGTGATGCCCATGCTTTTTATATGGCGTGGGCTGCTCCTGCTGTTTTGTTGATTCGGGTTGTGCGAGAACCTACGTGGGCAAAATGTCGGAGGGTATGCCCACGCCTTCTCTTTCTTCTCATTGCCATCATGCCCATGGCGGCTGTGTCACAAAACAGCCGTCAAACTGAAAGCACAACATATAAACCAAAGAACTCAAAAACTTATCATAATACTATGCCACAGATAATCAAAACAGGCGGAGGCCTCTTCTCAAGCGGAGAGCTCATCCGCATCAACCCAAGCAACAACTCTATAGAGAGTTCCGGCAACGGTGGCCGGTCGTGGATTCCCCGCTGCACGAACACTTCTTATGGCACATTCCGTGACCTGCTTCTCGTGGGCCGTGAGATCCTTGCCGCCACTTCCCGTGGCCTCTATGTCTCGACGAACGCCGCCCGCAGCTTCTCGCCCCGTTGTGTGAATACTTCCTACGGCGACTTCCTCAACCTGCAGGACGAGGGCAACACGCTCCTTGCCAACACCACCCACGGACTGTACTACTCCACGAATGGTGGCAGAAGCTGGGTGAGAAGATAATAATGTAGCATAAAACAAAAAACAGAGGAATCCACAAAAAAGTTCGTGATTTCGTTGGCACTTTAAAGGTATTTCCTTAAATTTGCTGTTGGATTGGGAGAACAAGGGGCGACAGCCCTTTCGTCTCACTCTCCAAGGTCACGAAAGACTGTGCAAACGAGTGCAGAAAGCTTGCTTTTATGCCAAGTGAAGCCAGTCTTGCAGGCTTAGGCCTGAATGAACTTGTGTCCTCGTGCAGACAACACTGTTCTTGTAGTCGAAATCTGGTAAATGGAAACTATAAAGAAGAACGGAAATGGTCTGAGCGGGTTCACACCGCGCATACGGTGTGGATTCCTCTTTCATATTTTCTTTCTTTATGGGTTTTACCAGAGCCTGACTACTTGGAAAGTGTGACGGCAGGGGTTCACACCTCTTTATATGTGGCTCTCTATGAAATGCTGCGACCGAGTAACGACTACTAAAACGACAACTTATGCCTCAAATCATCAAGACAGGCGGAGGCCTCCTCTCCAAGAGCGAGCTGCCCCGCATCAAGCTGGAAAAGAACACCATCGAGGTGTCCATCAACGAGGGACGCTCATGGTCGCCGCGCTGCAACAACAGCTCCTACGGCACGTTCCACGACCTGCTTGCCTGCGAGTATGCCATGGCAAGAAAAGGTGAGCGGATCATTAACTACATCATAACAACTAAATCAGTAAATCTATAACACTATGGGATGGGGAAAACTTTTAGGCGACTTCGCCAAAGGATACATTGGCGAGCGCGGTATTGAAGGCACCATGGACGATCTCAATTCATTGAAGAATGGTGTCTCGAAACTGTTTGGGTCAAACGACGACGGTTACGATGAGGAAGCTGCACGGCAAGCTTACATGGAGGACTGGAACCAAACCACAGAAGCCATTTCCTCTTATGAGAATGATGGTGAATTTAAAAAAGCCATAGATGTTCTGGATGCGTTTTACGCAAAATACGAAGAGGATCACGACTTCTGGTACAAGTATTATCAAGCCCACGTTGTCTATCGTAGGTGGGGGGCTGCATACGCCCCGTTGCTCGAGGACGACAATACTACCTTATGGATGCCTGACGATGTGGAGAAAATGCGCGAGAAGGTGGATTTCTGGTTGGGGAAACTTCAGAGTGAGGCGAGCGAAGAAAATGAGGTCAATGCAGCAAAAGAACTTGCCTCTACTGTTAAGGATGAAGATGAATTGATATATTTTACCCTCCGCGAGCATAGGGCGTGGTTTGACATCAATCAGCTTACCGACCCTAACAAAATCGTGAGTCGCTCGAAAATTCGTGACTTCAACCAGGCGTTGAATAAGATCAAGGAGTTATACAACGACGGCTATTGGCGAAATGAAGGTTTGGTGCGTGTGTACATACTCATGCTTCGCGCTGCCCGTGACAAAGAGAGCTTCCTGAAGGAACTCGCTCACAAGTTCACTGAAGTAAGAAAGAATGTGGAACGCAGCGTGGACAACCTGCGCAACTCTGCTGATAACGACCAACGTCAGCACGCAAGCGACCTTGCCAGTACCGCTACCGATTTGCTCCGCACTATCGACGACAAAATCAAGAACTCCTCTGCAACAAAGAAGCCCCAACCTGCGGCGCAGGTTGACGGCAACGATGCCAATGAGAAGGAGTATCTTGGGGAGATAAAGGCTTGCCTTGCCGATGATGGGACCATCTCTGACCGTGAGCGGAGAATCCTCAACCGCCTGCGCGACTCCCTCGGTATTTCCGAACAGCGTGCGAAGGAGTTGGAGGATTCGCTCAACAAGGGCTTGACAGACGACGAGAATGAATATCTCGATGCCCTAAAAGATAGTCTCATTGACGGTGTGATAAACAACCGCGAGCGTAGACTCTTGGACAAGCTTCGTGCCTCGTTAGGTATTTCCGAGGCGAGAGCCAAAGAACTGGAAAAGTCTATTGTCTGAATTAATTATAAATTCCATTAATAATGAGTATAGTATCACTTATCTTTAGTATAATCTGCGCTGCTGATATTATTACCTTCATCGTACTTTCATGGGGGGGATCCGTCATGCTTTATGTATTACCTGTGTCGCCCCTTTTGGGGATTGATTCACGGAAAATCAATAGGTATGATGATCGGATTCCTTATACGAATGGGTGAGATCATATTTGCAGCGATAGTGATTTGGGGCTGGGTTAAAATATTATGGGCATGGTTTACAACGCTATGGTCATAAAATCATCTGCTATTCAATTTTACAAGATCAGTCAATACAATGAAAGAACAACTTGTAGAGATACTCATAAAGATCGGTTTGTTCTTCGCGAACTGTGACGGAGACTATGACACAAGGGAAAAGAAGTTTATCCATAACTTTCTTAGGAGTCTTGAGTTGAATCACATTCTTGTGCCCGGAGATTATGACAAGGAAGCATTAGAGGATGTAGTTCCTGGCAATATAGACAGTGTTATAGCTGATATGAAGAGCTTTGTGAATAAACTCCACCAACGGCGGAGGAAGCTGGGTAAGGAGATAAGCAATATCGCTTGTAATGATATTTGCTTCATACCAATGCATAGATCAATTTTTTCATCTAACATTATAATTCTATAATTATGGCGTACAAAAATCCCTTCGTTACCGTTAGATGCAAGAAGTGTGGAAGATTCTATACCACGTCTCTTGCGGTTTCTACTTGTCCTTATTGATATTAGTGGCCAAAAAATGGGAGAGGCTGCTGGCAATTTGATAGGTGGTCTTATTAAGTTGTTCGGGAAAAAGTAACGGTATTAGCATTGCGGCTCTCTCAGAAACGAACTAGTTTTTGAGAGAGCTAATAATTTGGTAAAGTTTAAAATTCTATATAACCTCATTTCCGCAACTCTTTTATCCTCTCATGACACGACAG
>ENA-OPNI01000615-OPNI01000615.1-human-gut-metagenome-genome-assembly--contig:-NODE-615-length-11864-cov-2.575917_pt1 | contig 11864 bp, 9 predicted proteins | sample MGYA00241538_ERZ501773 | MGnify/ENA primary metagenome ERZ501773 (study PRJEB25962, sample SAMEA2042556) | human gut metagenome | biome: human gut; feature: human-associated habitat; material: faeces...
AAAACGACAGCTCCCTTTACAAGGGAGCCTTTGGCGGACAGGGGCAAGCCCTGTACCTACGGCATGATATATTTTCCTAATTCGTGCGAAGCACCTGCTTCTTTTCACTATTCGCTCTTCACTTTTCACTCTTCTCTGCCCGTCAGGGCTCGCCACCGCCATACGCTGAAAATTAAATTTCTGCTTTCTTTTTCGGCAACGAAACGAGCATAACCGTTCCGTTTTCGGTGCTTTCTTCGGCTTTGACCGTGCCGCCGTGGAGTGAGGCAATTTCCCAAACCAATGCGAGTCCTAAGCCGACTCCGCCGTGCTCTCTGCTGCGTGATTTATCGACACGGAAGAACGGCTGAAAAATGCTCTCCCTGTACTGCTCGGGTATGCCGAAACCGTTGTCCTTAACTCTGATAAGAACATTATCGTCCTTTTCGCTGACGGAAATTTGCACCTTTGAATCAGGGCGGTTATATCTTATTGCATTTTCGGTAAGATTAAAAATCATACGGTAAACGAGTGTGTCACTTCCGATTATCGTGGCGTTTCCGTCGTGCTCAAGAGCGACGCCCTTATCCTCGGCAAGCGGAGCGAGGTCTGCAAAGATTTCCTCAATCATAGGCGAAAGCTCAATCTCATCATTGCACGGTACGGTGTTGAGCTCACTCATTTCAAGCAGGATTTTTGTCATCTGCGACATTCGTTCCGTCTGCTCCTGCAAAAGAGATAAAAATTCGGCTGTTTCGGGCTTCAAATCGCTGTGCTCAACGGGGAAAAGCTCGATTTGCGCCTGCATAAGAGCAAGCGGTGTGCGTAATTCATGTGCGGCGTTGCCCGTAAACTGTCGCTGAGCCGTAAAGCCCTCGTCAAGTCGGTCAATCATACTGTTAAACGACCTGCTGAACTGCTTGAATTCGGGTAAAACGTCCTCGCTGACCTTCATATCGGATAAATTGCTCGGCTGTACGTTTTCGACCTGCGAGGCAAAGCTTTTTAACGGCTTCAATGCGTGTCCGCTGACGAAATATGCAAGTATTCCGCCAAACAGCGTGACGGCAACCGTGATATACCAATTCGTTGTGCTGAAGGACTCCTGCGCTCCGTTTACGATTATTGTCAGGTCGGGATCTGCCTTTTTGCTTTCGGGATTAAATGAGTCCGGTTCGCCGTTTTCGATGTCGGAGAAAGACGATAATCCGTTGACAATCGACTCCATATAATGCTTGCCCGAGAAGCTTATCAGACAATTCATAAGCACACAGGTTATACACACAAGGGCGGCGGTCATCAGGGTAATTCGCCATTGTAAAGAAAGCTTTTTCATTTATTTTCCCTCCATAACATAGCCCTCGCCGATGCGGTTGCTTATCGGGTCGTAGCCGAGAGCCGTGCGCAGTTTTTTTCGAAGTGCCGAAATATGTACTCTTATTGAATTGCTGAAATTGTCAACGCTGCTGTCCCAAACGTGTTCAATCAGCTCCTCCTGACTTATAGGACGACCTTGATTGAGCATAAGATATTCAAGTATGCCCGTTTCCTTACGGGTTAAAGACAGAGCCTCGCCGTTTGCGGACGCTTTTCGTGTCTTTGTGTCGAACGAAAGCTCACGGCAGGTTAAAACAACGTCGTTTTGGGTGAAACGTCTGAGCGTGAGATTGCGTATTCTTGCGGCAAGCTCGTCCAAATGAAACGGCTTTGCAAGATAATCGTTTGCGCCTGCGTCCAAGCCTGCGACCTTGTCGGCAACCTCGCAGCGAGCCGATAAAATCAGCACCTTTGTATCAAAATCAGTTTTACGAAGCGTTTTGAGAACACTCATACCGTCCTCGCCGGGTAAATTGAGGTCTAATACAACAAGGTCGAATTTTTCAACTGCGAGCAGCTCCGTTGCGGCTTTACCGTCATAGCAGAAATCCACGCTATAGGCAAGACGCTTCAGGCTGCGAACAATCGTGTCGCAAAGAGCCCTTTCGTCCTCGACAACCAAAATATGCATATAAACACTCCTAACGCTGATTTTTTTAACATATATTATATTGTAGCATACCGAGAAAAAACAAAAAAGTATATTTTGAAAATTTACTGTGAATTCGGTTTGATATATATAAAGGGAACTGTACGCTGTCAGAATACATATTACAGTTACATTTTTAGCAATTTCGGGTAAATTTACAGCCGCCCGAATTTGCAAAAAAACACGAAAAAAGTAATTATTGTACATTTCGCCGAAAAATCGTCTAAAATTTCACAATCTTTTTCTCAAAAATAGCCTAAAAACATTTACTGAATGTCAAATTGGCATATATGCTTTGGTAAAATATATATAATTTTAATGTGGATAACTGTCTAAATCTATTGTTTGGTCCATAAAGCGTACACAATCCGTGAATAAATATAGAAAAAGGGAACGGAGGAACTGAAATTGTCCGATTTAAGGTTTATTCAGTCGTCATTTACGGGCGACGGAGTGTTTCGGGATAAGAAGGCTGATTTCGAAACAACCTATATTCTTAAAAAGCAGATGAAAAGCCTTTATCCTGCCGGCGGCTATACCGTTGTCGGTCAGGTCGGAAAGGGAGACGAGGAAATCGGCGTGCTTGTTTCTAACGAGCAGGAGGAAAAAGTATACAAGCCGAGCAAGCCTGCGTTTTCCTGCGTTAAGGGATATATTGAGGTCGGCGACGGCAAATACATAGCCGTTGTCAAGAGCGCACTTCTTATGTGGCTTTTGTATTTGCTGATTGCGGCGGCTGTGATTGTCGGCTTGGCACTTCTCATTAAGAATTTCGTACCGTCGAAGGATGATGAGCAGACAACCACAAATCCGATCGGCGTAATCGACCCGAACGCAGTTTTGGGCAACGGAGAAATCTCGGTACCCGTCAAGACGGACACAAAGGGTGCGCAGATTAAAATAAACGGCATCCCCGAAATGAAATTGAAAGCAGGCACAAAGGAGCAGAACTTCGTTTTCTCAAACCCCGAGGAAAATCCCTGCTACTTCGTTATTGAAATTGAGCTTGCGGACACGGGCGAGATTATCTACACCTCGAACCTGCTGCCGCCGGGATATTCAATTTCGGCTTTCACAATGAATAAGGCTCTTGAAGCAGGAACCTATAACGCAATAGTGCATGTTAAGACTTTTAGCTTCGACAGCGAGCAGAGAAAGCTTAACAATATGGATATTAAAACGACTATAATCGCTTCTTAATAAATTTACTATACTATTATATATTGATTTTTGGAAAGGAGTTGCAGTTAATGCAAAGGGATAAGAAAATTAAGCTCGGAAAAAGCATAACTGCTTTGCTGTTGAGTATCGTGCTGTTGGTAACCTCAGTACCGTTTACTTTGGCGGCAGGTCCGGGTACATACGACCCGATACCGACCTTTAGCGACGATGATGCACGTGAGGTGTCGGCGTCAATCAATGCCGATGGGGGAATTTCGGTCAGCTTCCCTGCGGCTACTGTCAGCGTGCTTAAAAAGGCGAAAACTATTTCAGGCTATATGTTAGAGCTTGTTGACCTCGGTACATACACAAGCCTGCATACAGATACGGTTGTATTGCGTAAAATAGTTAAGCCGACAGGAACGGCACCGTATTCGGCTGAAATCACAAAGGCAGAAATCGAACAGAAATTGAGCACGGGACTTTTAGAGGATCCCCGCTACAATGTGTCTGTTGTGGCATTTGACAGCGAGGGCTGGTTCTCTGAGCCTGTAAACTCTTATGTTTCCGACGTTCCGACTTTCATATATGATGAGAGCGATTATGCACCCGTTACACCGAACGCATACGCTGCTCGTGAAATTCTTACATTTGAAAGCAAGTCGGACGACGACAACCATGGTACATATTCCTCCTCCGGAACAACAGAGAGAACGCAGGACGATAATAACATCCGTGGTAAATCCGCTTCGTTCGACTTTATGCAGGAGGGTAATCATCTTACCTTCGGCGGCAGCACAAATGACGTCGGCGCAAAGAAATATACCTATGACGCAAGCGGCAACCTGACTGATTACAGCAGAACAAAAGGCTATGCAATGCGTATTGAGTCTGCTCCCACGGAGGCTGTTCCGCAGGTATTCGACGTTGCTTGGAGCCGTCAGACATGGGATCCGGCAGGTGCTTCCGAGGTTTGGTTCTATGTTGACTTCTCACAGGTCAGCGTAACGGGACTTTCATTCCGCCTGCGTTCAAACGATAAGTGGTTCGCTCAGGACTATGATAACAACTACGAAGACAGCAAAAACGCTTTCAACAGATACGGCGATATAATTTACTCGACTGTCGGTGCGGCTATCGGTGCTTCAAAGCCGGGATACACTGGCGAAGCTCCCTACTTGTATCTTCAGCAGGCCGACGGCGGCTGGAAAAAGGTATTGCTCAGCGCAGACGGTACGATTGACCTCGACCATTTCTGCGGATATGTAAGCGTACCGCTTAAATTTATGTGCTCCGAGACGGATTCTATCGTTACCGCTTCTAATACGGAATTTGGCGTAAAAGAACCCACAGTAGACGGACAAAAGATTTATAAATTTAATGATAATTCGGGAACTGAAACAAGAGCCAAAAAATATTATAACGATGTAATTAAGCTTGCAAATCCGGTAGTGGTTGACCCTGCGGGAACCTCCATTTCGGATGCGCTTCTTGTAAGACACTATTCCTTTACAACCAACTTATCATGGCTATCATCTCGTTTATATGTTGATGGCGGCTTGATGCTCGCACCTTGTATGAACACCTTGGACGGAAGCAAGACGACAGCAGAGCTTACCAAAAAAGCGTACATTGATGCCGACGGAAACGTTGTAAACCGTGAAAACGGCTATAAGGCTATCGAGGATATTATGTCCGCAGGCTTTAAGTTTACGGGCTGTACGGCAGATTCGGCTAATCCGAGCCTCGAAACAAGCCAGAACAGCATAGGCAAAAAGATTTTCCTCGATAACGTATTGTTCTACCGTACAGACGGTCAGCAGTACAGCGAAAACACACTTAACGGAGCAGTAAATACCGGCTCCCCTGCTAAGAATTATTACGATCAGGAAACTGAAATTCCGCGCGCTATATTCAATGCTTGCCAAAAGTATATTGACGCCCCCGACTGGAGCGACTACCGTGCGGTTAAATACATTGACTCTCTTATCGCAGGCTACAAGAAATCAATCAAGGACTACAATAAGACGGCAACCGAAAAGATTGACGCTTCTTTCCTTGAGGACGCTAACCTTGACGCTAAGGCAACGGCTCTCGGTATGGCCTCCGTTTGGGAGAAATATAAAACGGCAAAGGCTGAATGCGAAGCGGCAGGAACGTTTGGCTCTGAAAACTCGGGTGCTAACGATATTATTTGGAAGCTCGCAAGAGACCTTGACAAAATGCCGAATATTACCGATTCGATAGCCGTAACGGACGAGGTAAAGGCGGAGATTACAAGAATTTACAAAGTATATTCAAAGCTCAACCTCGGTCAGCTTGATTTGCTCGGCGATGTAGCGGAGCAGAAGCTTCTTGACTACTTCAACTACTTCAAGAACGTTCTTCAGGCAAACAGCGTAGTTGTAGGACAGAAGCTTACCGATAACCCGTTTGTACCGTTTAACACATTTGAAAATCTTGAGGCAGGCACAAATGCTTGGAGATTTGAAAATGCAAGTAACGCAGGTACCTTGAACGAGGACTATAACTACAAAAAGGGCTTCATAACCTGGACGGGTTCGTTTAAGTCTATCAGCGGACACAGCAGCCACGGTCAGGAGTCCACCTATTGGGGCGACAATGAGACAGACCAGCTCAAGAATGCTATTTCGATGAGTGAAATCAAGCAGTACGGCGGCGAGGCTTATATCTCCTCAAACAACGGTGCACAGGGAACTAAGGGTGCAACTCTTACAATTAAGAATAATCTTTATGATGCAAACAGCGGTTATTTCAACAATGTAAGCTTCACGAAGGACTGTCAGGACTTCTCAAAATATAGTGACTTGGTTAAGAACAACATGGGAACCTCCGATGTTAAGCTCGGAGACCTTTCAAAGCCCTTTACCGACGAACCGGGAGCTATTCCGCTTTCACTTGTTTTCTATGCGGACTTCTCACAGCTTAAAAATTACAGCTTTACCGTTACAATAGGTGCAGGCTATGAGGGCTCACCGAACAACTTCGGCGTTGACCTCGGCAGCAGCTACAGTGACAGCTATCTCTATCTTTTAAGCCCGACAACGGGTGAATGGGTCAAGGCGACGAACGAGACTTCGCCGAGAATGTATAACTTTACTTCGGACTACAGCGCAGATACCGACGGCGACGGAGTAAAGGACTTGTCACTTCACAACTATAAGGGCTATATAATGATTCCGCTTTTCCACTTTAAGCGTGGTCTCGGCGGCTTGATTACTTCGAACAAAAAGCTTGATGAGTCGGCAGAGGCACTCAACTCCATTTTCCGTGTTAATATCGGCGTTGCTCCCGTATCGGCGGAGGATGCAAGGGATATGGAGGGCAAATCCTTTACGATTGATAACGTCGGCTTCTCTTACGACAAGAAGTTCTATTCCGACAAGGCTGCGGCAAGAGGTATCAACGATAAGAACTTCGACGAGCTGCTTCAGGTTAAGGCATTGCCGTCAGAGACATTCGAAACAAACGTTTCAAAAATCGACGTTTACGGCACAGGCTTTGCAACAGAGGTTGTAAATGCAAGAGCACTCTATAACTCACTCAGTGATTATCAGAAAACTCTTGAGACTGTTAAGAAAGCAGACGCTCTTTTGACAAAATATGAGACATGGGTTAATGACACAACTCTTAAACCCAAGCCCATACTTGATAAGGACTCTACGGGAATAGACGAAACGCTTTCAGCGATTAACGCTTTGCCGTCAGAGGTAAAAGGTACGGCAAAGAGCGATACGGTCACAGGACCCGATGTTCAGTACCCAGGCGGACAGAACGGCTTGCCGTATCCGGGCTTCGTAACGGCTGCCGACGGAAGCGTTGCAGTCAACTATGCGGCTTACGGTATAACGCAGGCACAGGTTGATGAGATAATCTCGATTTACGAGGAGTCGTACAACCGCTTCAGTAATGCTAAAAAGGCATTGCTTGACGTAAAGACCTCGGCGACAGACACTTTGACACCTGCCGAAAAACTTCAAAATGCATACCTTGCGGCTAAACGCTGTAAGCTACTTGAGCAATATCTCGCAGAGATTAAGGCGTTCCAGACAGAGGTTCAGGGAATGTACACCAAATATAACGTCAACGGAACGGTAATCAATTTGCTGACACTTGACAGCGACGGTGTTACAAGGCTTGAAAACGCTCAGAACAGCTATCAGGCACTTCCGTATTACGCAAAGCTTCTTATGCAGGATTCAACCGCAATGCCTGCTATTTACACGCAGTTCGCAAACGCTTCAAAAGCGGTTTCGAAGGCTTTGAGAAACGGTAAGACATATACGGACGTTATCGGTGCGACAGGAGCGATTGACGGCGGCGTAGTTAAGCTTTCAAAGGAATACACGGCGTTGTTCAATCAGACAAAGGGCAAGCTTGACGCTCAAGAGCTGTTCACAGCCTCCGAGCTTGAAAAAATCAAGGACACCGTTGACGAGTATAACAGCTTTATAGGCGCTTACGCTAAAATCAAGCAGCTCTATGACGGCGAGACGGTAGGCTCTACCGAAAATCCCGAAGCTGCTTACGGTATCGAGGATATTTTGAGATTGTTCCCGAGATATACCGCCGATACAACAGATAAAACGATATATCTTTCAAAGGATAAGCTGAGTGAGACGGATACATATTCAGTAACCTACTCAGAACAGCTTCCCTCGGCAACAACTGTTAATACGCAAATCAAATTAACTTCTACAAACGGACAGTTGCAGAACGCTATCGGCGAGAATGCGGCGTATGACGTTAAAGTTACCGTAAACGGCAGCACAAAGACATACAGTGCGGCTGATTTGACGGCAGGAGTTAAATTGAGCGATGTTGCCAATAATACTCTTACTCCGGGTGCTCCCTTAACTGTAAATGTTGAGGTTTCCGTACCTGCCGAGCTTGCGGTTGCAAACGCAATTTCCGATAAGCTTGTATTCACCTACACGGATGATGCGGGAACGGTGCTCAAGGACAGCACGGGCAAGGAGCTTAAAAAGACGCTTGAGGTTATCTACACACCCAACGACGCATATACGGTTACAATTCCTGCGGAATTTAACGTAGCGTGGGACGATTCAACAGACCAAAGCGTAGATTGTAAGGTTTCAACCTCGCTTAAAGCAGGTGCAAAATTGAATGTTGCGGTAACCTGTGACGGTACACCCGCTTCGGCAGGAGCGTACACAGGCGCAGGTCAGTTGACCTCTTCAAATCCGTCGTTCAACCTTACTTACAACTACAAGGGCTTTGACCCGAGCGACTTTACAGGTATCAACACCGACGTAGGACTCAACACAACACCGTATCTTTCGGTAAGCGGTTGGGATGCTGTTCCGGTCGGCGAATATAAAACAACATTAACTTATACGGTCACTTACACTGACGCAACACCGTAATAAAGAAGGGAGTAAATAAAGATGAAGAAATTTTTATCGGTTGTTTTCGCATTGATTTTGGTTAGCGTGTGCGTTTTGCCTGCCTTTGCGGATTCAATGACTATTTCAACCGGCAGCGGTGTAACTGATGAATATCAGCTTGCATTCCCTGCAGACACAAACATTCCGTGGGAGTCGTCATCGTACGCTCTCGGCTCGGTTACGGCAACGGCTATGCGTTTGTCACCCGACAAAAAAGTCAAGGTTTCAGTAGCTTCGGCTAATGATTACAACCTTGTAAGCACAACTTCCGCTTCAAGCAAAATCGCTTATACTCTCACAGGCGCAGATGCAATCGTATTCTTCGCAGGTGACTACGGCAAGGATTGTCCGCTTTCAGTTTCAATAGCGGACGCACAATGGCAGCAGGCTGCATCAGGCGAGCATACAGATGTTCTTACCTTTACAGCTGAATTAACTAACGCTTAATTTTGAAAGGAGAAATCGACATGGAAAAAGTATTGTCAGTAGTTCTCGCAGTAATGATGCTCGCTCTTATCGCAGTTCCGAGTTTTGCTGCAACAGTAACTACCGCAGGTGCAACAGATGTTATCGTTAAGACCTCAACAACAAAAGAGGACGGCACAAGCGGAGAAAACTATTCAATTGAAATTCCTGCAGATACAGTAATTCCGTGGGGCACAGAGGCAACAGATGTCAGCTACACAGTTGAAGCACACCTTGCAAGAAATAAGGGCGTTAAGGTTGTTGTAGCAGGCACAGGCGAAATGAAAACAACAGACGGCGCATATTCACTTGCATATGCTCTTGAAGGTGCTAAAGATTTCCTTGCAACCTCACCCGTTGTTTATGATGAGGCAACAGATTCAGGCGTTAAGCAGGACCTCAAGGTTAAAATCGACAGCGTAAACTGGAAAAAGGCAGTAGTTGAGGAGTATTCCGATACACTCACATACACCGTTTCAGTTGAGGCTATATAATGGGCGAAGGGAGATAAACCGAAATGAAAAAGATTGTTTCTATCATTATCGCAGCTCTTATGCTCGCAAGCATTTGCGTTCCCTCATTCGCAGCCGACATCACAACTAACGGCGGCACAGGCGATGCAATCGTTAAGACAAAGACCGTTGACGAAGCAGGCGAAAATGCTGAAAAGTTCATCGTTTCAATCCCTGCAACAACTGAAATTCCGTGGGGCAAAGATTCTAAGGCTTTGACTTACAGCGTTGAATCACATCTTGGCTATGGCAAGAAGCTCACAGTTAACGTTTCAGGACACGGCGTTATGACCTACACAGTAGGCGCTGATTCAATGACACTCGATTACACATTGGGCGGTGCAACTGCTTTCACAGCAGCAGGTCCCGTTGTTTATCCGGCAGATGACCAGACAATCAACGTAAATGTTGCCGACAGAGCTTGGAAATCAGCAGTTGTAGGCGAATATCAAGACACACTTACATTCACAGTAGCAATAGCAGAAGTTTAATGAGAGGTGCTTAAAATGAAAAAAATTCTTTCAATCATAATGGCAGTTCTTATGATAACTGCTATTTGTGTACCTTGCTTTGCGGCAACAATCGACAAGACAACACCCGACGGCAAGGGCACAGCACAGGTTAAAACAGATATTTCAGCTGTTACGGACAACGGCACTTTCGTAGTAACAATTCCTGCAGAGATGCCTATTCCGTGGAACACAGCAAACACAGACAGCTCAAAGGATTTCACATATTCTGTTGAAAGCCAGCTTAAAACAGGTAAGCTTATTCAGGTTGACGTAGCACAGAACAACGTTAATATGAAATCGGCAAGCGGCGCAACACTTGCATACACAATCACAGGCGACATTACAGCTGTTAAGACAACCGCCTCCGTTGGTGCAGCAGGCACATTCGTTAAGACTGTAACCGTTAATGTTGCAGGCACAGCATGGGCTAACGCAGCTATCGATGAGTACAGCGATCAACTCACGTTTACAGCACAGATCGTTGACGCTTAATTTATAAGGAGAGTTTACAATGAAAAAAGTAATTTCTATAATTCTTGCAGTTATGATGCTCGCAAGCATTTGCGTTCCTGTATTTGCAGCCGACATCACTATTGATAAGAGTACCGCTCAGACAGCTCAATCAGATGTTATGACAAAGCTTACAAAGACTGACGGTTCTGACGCATACACATACACAGTAACAATTCCCGCTTCTGTTGTTGTTGGTTGGGGCGACACAACAGCACAGGACGCTAAATACACAGTTACATCACAGCTTAAGCTCGGCGACACACTTGCAGTTAAGGCTGAAGCTAACGATGGCGGTAAGATGACAAACGCAGGCACTGCTTCTACTCTTACATTCACAGTTGCTAACGGCGAAGAGGCTGTTTATAACGAAGTAAACAACGCTGTTGATTCAGCTACTACCGTTACAATCGCAGACTTCTCCGGAGTACCGATTGCAGAGTATACCGGCACAATGACTTATACAGTAACATACACAGCAGCTTAATTGCAATTTGGTATTATAAGGAGGTGGTTTCATGAAAAAGGCTTGCAGCGTGATAATGTGTCTTATTTTAGTTTTGACCATGCAGTTTGCAGTATTTGCCGAAAACGTGAACCTTAGCACAATAGTACCCGATTCGCATGAAATTACCGTAACCTTTAACGAGGGAGGATATGTTCTCCACTCGGGACGGAGAATGACCAGCGGAGACAAGATAATCGTCAACCGTTTTGACGGAGTAACGCTTGATATTATTGCTAAACCCGACGCACACCTTGAATCTGTTTTTGTAAACGGAGAGGATGTAACCGCACAGGTTGTGAACGGACAGCTCAAGCTTGAAAATGTTGTAACGGACGTTGACATTAACTTTGTTTTCATTGAATGTAACGACCCGTCTATTACCGATGACCCATGCGTAAGAATGAGTCTTAGAGGTAAGGTCTATAAAGGTGAGGATGTAATGCCCTCGGCAAAGCTCGAATTTGACTTCGGCGAATTTGAAGCGAAAGCCGACAAAAAGGGCGTATACAAGCTTGATGAAATAAAGGACGGCAGACATACCGTTTCAATTTATGACAAGGACGAGAACCTTGCAGGCGAACAAGCTTTTGTTATCAGCGTAAGCGATACGGCTACCGAGGTTTCGGTTGTTACGCTTGACGACGGAACAAGAATTGTTACCGTGCCGAAGGGCACTTCGGAGCTTTGGCTCAATTTTGTTGTAAATGCAGACGGAAGCGTTGATAAGATTACTGTAAGCGACTGGTTAAAGAATCATAGCAG
>ENA-OPNI01000617-OPNI01000617.1-human-gut-metagenome-genome-assembly--contig:-NODE-617-length-11835-cov-2.078693_pt1 | contig 11835 bp, 10 predicted proteins | sample MGYA00241538_ERZ501773 | MGnify/ENA primary metagenome ERZ501773 (study PRJEB25962, sample SAMEA2042556) | human gut metagenome | biome: human gut; feature: human-associated habitat; material: faeces...
TCAACGATTCCTCGAATACGAACACGAACATCGGTTCTCGTCTGGCCTTCCGCGGCCGGCTCGTTAAGGCGTCGAGCGCCGTGGCGTTTAAAGCGATAAGCGAGGTTGCATGATCGGCCGCGTAAAGCGTCAAAGCGGGAGCGAAGCGACAAAACGAAAAGAACGGGGTTCGGATGGTGTCCGGACTCCGTTCTTGCATTGTGTGAATACCGGCGTAAGCCGGTCGAAAATATTTTGGGGTGGGGGAGTACCCCCAGCGGTACGCTTCGTTTTAAGAAAATAGACGGCTCGTTCTGGAATGGCGAAACGTTTCGTTTTGCGGATTATAGGAGACGGGATCTTCTACGAAGGGTTCTCGCCGAAAAAATAGAAACAGAATAATATAATCAAGCAAAATGCAAGCAAAAACATCTGTTGTATACAGCCTCCGCTATCATGAGGCACGTCTGTGGCTCTTTGCCACAGCTTTTACGATTGGTAATATCCTTTTTCCCCAGCTTTGCCATCTTGTGCCGAAAGGTGGACTGATCTTGCTGCCGATCTATTTCTTTACGCTCATTGGTGCCTATAAGTATGGCTGGCGCACAGGTCTGGTCATCGCCGTGGCTTCACCATTGATCAATCATCTGGTATTTGGCATGCCCCCGGCTTCGGCACTGGTCCCGATCTTGGTAAAGAGCGTCGCCCTGGCACTTATCGCCGGTCTCGTGGCCCTTCGTGTAGGCAAGGCCACTTTGCCTGCCTTGTTCCTGGTTGTTGTCGGCTATCAGCTGGCAGGAGGTATTTTTGAGACGTTGACAGCGGGAGTGGGGGCTGCGCTGGTAGACTGGAAGATCGGATTCCCCGGCTTGCTCCTGCAGCTTTTCGCAGGCTGGCTGGTCATCAGGAAGATGCCGGAGTTCTAATAATAAGGGCATGAGTAAGATGCTGGTGTGACAGGGGTGCCGAAAGGGACAGTCTGCAATGCCAGTGAAGGATATGGACATATCCTGCCATTTATGAATAACGAAAGAGAATGGAAGATAATAAGATGACTTATCGGCCTTACCCCAACAGTCGTCTGAAGACGTCGTTGCTGGGCTATGGCATGATGCGTCTGCCAGCGATGGGCGGGGTTTCGCCCGGTGCAGGAGCCGATGCGGAGATAGATCAGGATCTGGTCAATAAAGAGGTAGCTTATGCCATACGACATGGAGTGAACTATTTCGATACAGCGCCAGTCTATTGCCAGGGACGTTGCGAACAGGCCACACGTGAGGCATTGCGTCCTTTTCCACGTAGTGAATACCACATCACATCGAAACTATCCAATTTTGACCGTAAGTATTGGTCACGTGTGGAGTCGGTCAAGATGTATCAGCAGAGCTTTGTCAATCTTGGAGTCGATTATATCGATTCCTATCTGCTCCATGGTGTGGGCATGGGTGGATTTGATGAGTTCATACACCGTTTTGTGGAGAATGGCATGATCGATTATCTTGTCGAAGAGCGTAAAGCCGGCAGGATACTTAATCTTGGCTTTTCCTATCATGGTGACGTGCGTGCCTTCCAGTGGCTGATCGACCATCATGACCAGTATCATTGGGATTTTGTACAGATCGAGATGAACTATGTAGACTGGGATTATGCCCATGAGTTGAACGACTTCAACCAGAATGCCAGTTATCTCTACGGAGAGCTGGAGAAACATGGTATTCCGGTAGTTGTGATGGAGCCTTGTCTCGGCAGTCGGCTTGCCAACCTTCCTACGTTCTTAGAGGAACGGCTGAAGAAGAGCGATATGACGAAGAGTGCGGCCTCGTGGGCTTTCCGCTATGTAGGCAGTTATCCTCAGGTAATGGTGGTATTGAGTGGCATGACATATATGGAGAACTTGGAGGAAAATGTAGGTACATTTTCTCCGTTGGTGCCTCTCACTCAGGATGAGGTAGAGATGCTCCATGGTGTGGCTCATGACATGATCGGATTGCATACAGTGCCATGCAACGATTGCAAATATTGTATGCCTTGTCCTTTTGGTGTAGATATTCCCGGGAATTTCAAATATTATAATCAGGCTGTCAACAAAGGCTGTCTTCCGAAGGATAAGGACGATGTCCATGCTGCTACGTTTCTGGCCGGACTCGATGAGGCTGTGGCACGGGAGGCACAGGCAGACCATTGTCGCCAGTGTAAACATTGTGTACCATTGTGTCCCCAGAATATCCAGATACCGGAGCGGCTGGCTGAGATGTCACAACTTATTGCGAAGTTGCGGGGATAGAAGATGAAAGAACTTATAGATATTCTTCACCGGGAGAATTGCTCCCTGGTGGTGCGTGATGTCCATGGAGAGATAACGATCTATCGGAAACCCGGAGTGCGCGATCTGGAAGATCTTCTGAGATCGGATACTGACAGGTTGCGCGGTGCGGATATCGCCGATAAGGTGATAGGAAAGGCAGCTGCCGGGATGGCGGTCTATGGTGGTGTGCATTCGGTCTATGGAGAGGTGCTCTCCCGCCATGCACTTCCTATTCTCAATGAGGCAGGTGTAGACTATTCTTATGGTACGCTTGTAGATGTCATTGTAAGGGAAATGAGTGACATGCGCTGCCCGCTCGAGCAGATTGTGGCAAAGTGCAAAACGCCCCGTGAGATAGTGGAGACGTTGTATCATCACTGGTATCAGAAATTGGTTAAGGCTTAACAGAACTCCTATAAGCCTATATTGTCAGACTGCAAGTGTTTTTTCATTGGCTTGTCCGACGTCTAAATTTCTCGAATATCCAATGCTTGAGAAAAGATAGAGAAATCCCCGAATCATGATACGGATATCATGACACCGGGGATTTGTCGTGTGGCTGCGACTGACAGAGGCAGCCTGTTTTGTTAGGTTTTGGTTAGTCTTCTTGTTTATATCTATTTGTCAACTGATAGTAGTACCACCAGTATGTCTTGCCATAAGTGTCGCGGATCATGTTGGCACGTTCTTCCGGGTGGGTATATTTCTTCTCCAGATCGAGCATATCTTCATAATCCTGATCCATCACTGTGCTGTGATAGATAATGATAGGATGGGCGCGCAGGTGCGTGTAGAGCGTCAGAGCCTCCCGGTAGTGGAGCGGCAGGGCACCCGATATTTTATAGTAGCGGGGCAGTGCGCGAACGAAGTCGTCCAACCGGCCGTCAAGCAGATAGGCTGACAGGAGCCAGTCATGTGCCGCTTTTGTAGCATAATGGCGTTGGTGGAGCTTCTCCAGATATACGATGGGACTTAGTTTCTGACGGAAATAGACTCCAAGGTGGCTATAAAGTTTTTTCTCCGGAAGTAGCAGCAGGCGGATGCTATGACCATTGGGGAGCATGGCATCGCTGCCTCCCACGAGGGGATAAGAGAACAACCGGTCGCCCAGTTCTCCCTTCTCGCTGAGTGCCCATATACGGAGCATTGTCAGGGTGGAGTCTGTAGCAGTCGATTTGGCGCCGATGGAGAGGGCTGCATCGTTGTTGCTTTCATACATACGGCATTCCATCGATGTGCGGAAGTGGGTCAGGTCATTGTTACAACCGATAGAGTCTGTCATGAAAGCCATAAGAACCATCAGTAGCAGGTTGCCCCATGTTGTGCGGGAGAAAAATCCTTCAGAAAGCGCAGGACGGGCGACTGATTCCAATTGTCGGCACACATAGACCACTCCTGCATAAAGCACCATGAGCAGGGGAAACAGCCATACCCAATGACCAGGATAGCCGGAACTGCCCATACATGTTTCCACGTCGGTGAGGATGCCTAACAGAAGCATGGACGGGAAATAGGTGAGGGCATAAGCCTGTCCCCGCAAGGAGGTGACGGCTACCATTGCGGCATGTAGCAGATACAGCAGGAGTACGATGAGCACTGCACCGATGGTGCGGTTGTAGGTTGTCACGCCTCCTGACAGCACATGCTGCAAGACATAAAGTACGTCGGCCTGATAATTGTAGACGTAGAAGAAAGAGAATAGCAAGAAAAAACCGGCACACGTCACACGCATGACCGTGCCGGTAGACTTGATGTTTATTGACATTATATGTTTTATTTTTTGCGAAGCACTAAAGCGCAACGGGCAGGCACATAGAGTTTGAGCCAACCCTTGTGGTCGGGTGCGTAGAGGGGATCGGGCACGGTCATGTGCTCCACGCTGTCGTCATTGAGTCCATTGCCTCCGAAGGCGGGAGAGTCGCTGTCGAGTACGACATTGTAACTGCCTTCGGGTACAAGGAAGCCGTAATCGGTGAATGAGCGGGTGGGCGAGAAGTTGAACACAAAAATAAGCGATCCGCGTGAGAAGCAGAGAATCTGGTCGCCGTCATTATGCCATATCTCCTGAACAGGAGTACGGTTAAAGGCTTTCTCGCTCTTGAGTGTTTCCAGCATGGCCTTGTCGAAATCGCCGAGATAGTGGTAGCACAGGTCTTTGTTGTCGACCAGATTCCACTGGCGGCGTGCATATTTATAGCTCCACCCGTTGCCTTCGCGTGGGAAGTCGATCCATTCGGGGTGGCCAAACTCGTTGCCCATGAAATTGAGGTATCCACCATTGATGGCAGCTGCTGTGACGAGACGGATCATCTTATGCAGGGCGATGCCGCGGTGTACGAGGTCGTTCTCATCGCCTTTCTTGAAATGCCAATACATGTCGGCGTCAATGAGACGGAAGATGATAGTCTTGTCACCCACGAGAGCCTGGTCATGACTTTCGCAATAGGAGACGGTCTTCTCATCGACACGGCGGTTGCGAACCTCCCAGAAGATAGAAGAGGGCTTCCAGTCCTCATCCCGTCTTTCCTTGATCGTCTTGATCCAGTAATCGGGAATATTCATAGCCATGCGGTAGTCGAAGCCGAAGCCGCCATCCTTGAACTTGGCAGCCAGTCCGGGCATACCGCTCACCTCTTCGGCAATGGTGAAGGCATTGGGATTCACTTCATGTATCAGTTCGTTGGCGAGGGTGAGATAACAGATGGCGTTGTCATCTTCGTGACCATTGAAATAGTCGCCGTAGTTGGTGAAGGCTTCACCGAGACCATGGCTATAGTAAAGCATAGAGGTGACACCGTCGAAGCGGAAACCATCGAAATGGTATTCCTCCAGCCAGTATTTGCAGTTAGAGAGCAGGAAATGGATTACGTCATCTTTGCCGTAGTCGAAGCAAAGGCTGTCCCAAGCCGGATGCTCATGACGTTCGCCGGGATAGAAATATTGGTTGGGATCGCCGGCAAGGTTGCCTAGTCCTTCCACCTCGTTTTTCACGGCGTGGGAGTGTACGATGTCCATAATCACGGCTACACCCTGCTGATGGGCTGCGTCGATGAGTGCTTTCAGCTCCTCGGGCGTGCCGAATCGGCTTGAGGGAGCGAAGAAAGAGCTGACATGATAGCCGAAGGAACCGTAGTAGGGATGTTCCTGAATGGCCATGATTTGTATGCAGTTGTATCCGTCCTTGATGATACGGGGCAGTACGTTGTCTTTAAATTCGGTATATGTACCTACTTTCTCGGCATCCTGTGCCATGCCTACATGGCATTCATAGATAAAGAGAGGATCGCGATGGGGACGGAAAGTCTTTTTCTTCCATACATAAGGGTGCTCAGGATCCCATACCTGGGCTGAGAATATTTTTGTGCGGTCGTCTTGTACGACGCGTCGGCACCATGCGGGGATACGCTCTCCCTCGCCACCGTTCCATTTCACGTGCATCTTGTACAGGTCACCGTGTTTCATGGCCTTGGCAGGGAGCTTGAGCTCCCAGTTACCGTTGTCGATACGTGTGCAACGATATTTCTCCGTTTCCTGCCAGTCGTTGAAATCACCGACGAGATAGATGTCAGTAGCATTGGGTGCCCACTCACGGAAGACCCATCCACCTCGTGTGGTATGATGAAGTCCGTAGTATTCGTGGCCATTGGCAAAGTCGGAGAGGGTGATCTTGCCACCTTGTGTCAGTTGGTCGATTTTCCATAAGGCGTGGTCGTGCCGGCCACGGATGGCATCTTCGTAGGGCTCCAAATAGGGGTCGTTCTTTACAATACCAATGTGTTTAGGTGCAACGGTCGTCTTGGTTGCTGTCTTCGTTTTAGGAGTGGCGGTTGTTTTTGTTGCTGCACTCGTTTTCTTACTTTTCACCATAAGTATTTACAGTTTAATTCTTTTATTATTACTTACGTGTATCTTAGTTGTGCATTAGTCGGCGAATCGCATGCCATTTTCATAGTGTCCTTCCGCCGTGACATTTCCGTTGCGGTCTTTCTCCACATAGTGTCCGTCGCGTTGGTCGTTGACATAAGAGCCTTCAAAGCGTTTGCCGTCTTTAGTCTCTTCGATGGCTTTGCCATTGCGTTTGCCGTCTTTGTAGTAGCCTTTAAAGCGGGTGCCGTCGGCATAGTGGATGATCACCTGCCCGTTGAGCTGTCCCTTGGAGAAGTCACCTTCGTAGACATCACCGTTCTTTTTGGTCAGTTTTCCGTGTCCCTCTTGCAGGTCGTTTTTCCATGTGCCTTCATATCGGTCGCCGTTGTCCCAGACAAAGACGCCCTTGCCGTCTTTGTTGCCTTCTAGGAAGTGGCCGATTTATCGGTCGCCGTTATCATAGCGCAGGATACCTTCTCCGGAGCGTTCGCCCTGGTCGTAGTCTCCTTCGTATTCGTCGCCGTTTTGGAAGATATAAATGCCGCGGCCCTGTTGGATGTCGTCCTTCCATTGTCCTTTGTAGACATCGCCGTCGGCATATCGGTTGACGCCGTATCCTGACCGCTGGTTGTTGGCCCATTCGCCATCGTAGGTCGTGCCGTCGCCCCAGTCAAAGAAGCCTTTGCCTTCTTTCTTGTCGTCTTTCCACATTCCCTGGTAGTAGGCACCGTTGGCGTAGGTGTAGCGGCCTTTGCCCTGGCGCTTGTCCTGATACCACTGGCCGTCATATACATCGCCGTTGAAATAATACATCACGCCGTGGCCATGCTGATAGTCGCGATACCACAGCCCGACATATTTGTTGTTGTTGGAGAAGTAGTAGGTGCCATGGCCGTTTTGTTGGTTGAGCACCCATTCTCCGTCATATTTCTCCCCGTCGGCAAACGTATAGATACCATGTCCCTGACGGTACCCCTTCACGTACTCACCCTCGTAGGTGTTTCCGTTCTCGTACACTACAGAGCCTTTGCCATTGGGCTTGCCGCCGCTCATCTCTCCTTTATACGTTCCTTTTATGCCCATCTCCGTAATGGTGCAGGAGCCCAGTGTAATCTTTTGGGCAGCCATAGAGAGAGGCAGGGTGAGGATAATCAGGGAGAGAAGATATTTTCGTATTGCTTGCATGTTGGTTTGTCTCTTCTTGTCAGCTTGCCCTTCACGGCGACTGCAAAAGTCCATACTTTTCCGTGAGGGACAGGGGCTTGTTTTAATTTGTCCAAAGATACTCAAAATCTTCGATACGCGAGTCTTGCCGTGACGCTTTTTCGCATACAGGTGTGATATTTAACATAATTAAAACACAGGATGAGATGCCGTTTCCATATCAATCTTTATTTTTCAAACCAACATTAATGGCTTCTTCCATTTTCCCTCCTGTGAGCTTCGCGAAAATCTTTTTGAGCTTCTTCAACAGATGGGGCTTTTCTTGTGACAGGTCATGCTGCTGATGAGGGTCAGATTGCAGGTCATAAAGAGTATAATGATTGTCCAGACCCGTCTCGATGCCTTCGACGCTGACTTTCTTGCCTTTGTAGGGTGGTATCATGGCATAGTGACCGTAGCGCAAGGCCAGATGGCCGTAGGCTTCAACGATCAGCGCCTTTCGTCCTTTTCTCGATTTTCCTAGAAAGGTGTCAGGATAGGGCTTGGAGTCAAGACCGTATGGAAGGGGCTGCCCAGTCAATTGTGCCAACGAGGCGGCCAAATCCAGCTGAGAGACAAGTGAGGAGCAGACACCCGGTTGGATATGTCTGCGCCAATAGACGAAGAAAGGAACACGAGTACCTGCGTCAAAGAGGCTGTATTTGCCACCGCGGTAGCCACCGCTCGGATCATGACTCCCCGCCAGCTCTACGGCCTGGTCCTTATATCCGTCGTTGAGTACAGGGCCGTTGTCGCTAGTGAAGATGACGATAGTATTATCAGTCAGTCCGCGTTCATCGAGAGCTTTCATTAGCTCCCCGACGCACCAGTCGGCCTCGAGCACCACATCGCCTCGTGCTCCCATGCCACTCTTGCCCTCAAAGAGTTTCGATGGAACTCTGGGGACATGAGGCTCGTGCAGGGCATAGTAGAGGAAGAAGGGATGGGTGTGGGGAATGGTGTCGAGCCATTGGCGCATGCGGTCCACGAAATAAGGCGCCATGGTGGAATCGTTCCATCGGGCAGCATGTCCGCCTTTCATATAACCAATGCGTGAGATGCCGTTTACGATGGTGCCTTGGTGCCCATGTGACCACTGCAGTCGTAGCATTTCCGGATGATTGAGTGCTGTCGGCTCACCGTCGAAGTTGTGACGGTAGTCAACATAGATAGGGTCTTGCGGATCGAGACCGAGAACCTGCCCGTTTTCTACATACACGGTAGGGACGCGGTCAACAGTAGCGGCCATCAGACAGGTGTAATCAAATCCGGTGCTGTTGGCCGATGGTGTGATGGGTTTGTTCCAGTCGATGTGTCCTATACCCATGCCGAGATGCCATTTGCCGATGGCTGCGGTGGTGTATCCGGCTTGATGCAGCATTTTAGGAAGGGTCCATTGCAGGGTGTCGATGATCAACGGCGCGTCTCCTGGGAGAATCTGCGCATTCTTGCGCCAGGGGTACATGCCGGTAAGCAGACAGTAACGACTGGGCGTGGAGGTGGCAGAGGTGGCGTGTCCGTCGGTAAAGCTCAGACCCTCGTGTGCCAGCCGGTCGATGTTGGGTGTGTGGATCGTCGTTTGTCCGTAGGCACTCACGTCACCGTATCCAAGATCGTCGGCAATGATGATGACGATGTTGGGGCGCTCCTGCGACAATGCCGGTAGAAAGGTAAGGGCAGCAGGAAGTAGTAGAATGTTTCGATAGGTCATCTTATTTTTCTTGTAAAATTAAATAAAAACTATGATATATCCAATTTCTTCCGGATAAATCTTTATTTCAGTGTCGTAATATGGATGTCTTATCTCGAATTTTTATTAGAGGTCTTGAATGATTTGGATATCGGGTAAGTCTATAAGACGATATGAAAATAAATGATTACGGTTGGCAGTTGTTTACGGGTGCAGGTCGCATTCCGGTCCATGTGCGTTGATGATCCCGGCTGCTTGTAGGAAACTATAGATAATTGTTGTTCCGACGAACTTCATTCCATGTCGTCTCAGATCTTTAGATATCTCGTCGGAGAGAGGGGAATTGGTTCGTGCTGTGTAGGGTTCTATGAGAGGGCGTCCGTCGGTGAAATGCCAGATGTAACGGTCGAATGTTCCCCACTGCTGCTGTATTTGTAGGAATGCGCGGGCATTGACGATGCTGGCATTGATCTTTAGACGGTTGCGGATGATGCCTGCGTCATTGCGTAGTCTCTCCTCATCATGTGCATCGAAGAGAGCGACGGTCTGTGGGTCGAAACCTTTATAGGCTCTCCGGTAGTTTTCACGCTTATTGAGTATGGTCTCCCATGACAATCCGGCTTGACAGCCTTCAAGGATGAGCAGTTCGAAGAGTTGGTGGTCATCGTGAAGGGGACGTCCCCATTCCTCATCGTGATATTTAACGTATAGTTCATTGGCGGGATTGACCCACTTGCATCTGTGCATATTCTGTCTGTTTTTATGACTTGCCGTTGTCGGTCCTATAGTGTTTGGCAACGTAAGATGATAAAAAGAGGGAGTGCTCAAAAGTGACACTCCCTCGAGCTGAACGGGGATAGAATTGATAGGTTGCCATGTCCTCCCAAGGCATTCGGAAAATGGATCGGGGTTCAGCTAAAGGACATGGTATGAGGGTATATTATCTTTAGAACCCCGGCAATAACGATTGCCGGGACTCTCTTGGTAATAAGTCCTATCGTGTTAAACCGAAGAATTTGTCGATCTTCTCAGTTGTCTGTATAGCGTCGGCCATGGCACGTACCACGAGGCTGGCTCCATGGGCTGCGTCACCGATGAAGAAAACGTTCTTCTGTGCAGTCAGTGCCTCTTCGTACTGCGGACGCAGGAAGCCCATGGCCAGTAGTGCCATCTGGCACTTGATCACTTCGGGCTTGCCTGCCTCGACCATGATGGGCCGTCCACCATCGGGATTGGGCTTCCAGTCGATAGGCTGTACGCGGACACCTGTGAGATGTCCGTTTCTACCGATAAACTCCAGTGAGTTGATGTTCCATCGACGTATGCAGCCTTCCTCGTGTGAAGATGTGGTCTTCAACGTACGGGGCCAGTTCGGCCATGGGTTCTTGGGATCATCGGGACCCTCGACAGGCTTCGGCATGATCTCGATCTGCGTGACGCTTCGGCAGCCTTGACGGTGGGCTGTACCGATGCAGTCGGAACCGGTGTCGCCGCCTCCGATGACGAGTACATCCTTATCCTTAGCTGTGATGCGTTCCACATCTTTGGGCATGGAGCTCTCGTTGAGCTCGCCGGTGAGCACTTGGTTCTGCTGACCGAGGATGTCAAGGGCAAAATAGACTCCGTGAAGGTCGCGTCCAGGGATCTTCAGGTCACGGGCTGTCGGAGTGCCCGTAGCAACGAGCACAGCGGCATCGTGGATGTCGGGCAGGTCTTTCACGGCACTACCTTCAGCAGCAGTAGGATTGGTGGCTCCTACGGCGGTGGCCTTCAGCTTACCCTGTGCAAGTGCGACGAGGTCGATATTGGCACCAAAGATGAAGTGGATGCCTTCTTCGCGCAGGAAATTCATGCGGCGGTCGATGATTGCCTTATTGAGCTTGAAGTTAGGGATGCCGTAGCGTAGCAGACCGCCTGCATTCATGTGACGGTCGATGACGGTGACATCATAACCCTTGCGGACGAGTGTGTCAGCAGCAGCCAGACCGGCTGGTCCGGCACCGATGATCACCACTTTATGTCCGTTAGGCTCAGCCTTCTCCACTTTTACATAGTCTTCTTCAAAGGCATGCTCGGCAATGGCACACTCGTCCTCGCGGTTGGTGGTAGGCTCGTGGTCCATGAGGTTGAGTACGCAGGCTTTCTCGCAGAGCGCGGGGCAGACGCGGCCTGTGAACTCTGGGAAGGGATTGGTGGAGCTGATCAGCTCGTAGGCCAGTTTCCAGTCGCCCTTGTAGAGGGCGTCGTTCCACTCAGGCGGCTTGTTGCCCAGAGGGCAGGCCCAGTGGCAGAAAGGCACACCGCAGTCCATGCAGCGGCTGGCCTGTGTACGGCGATCTTTGCTGTTGAGCGTCTGTTCCACCTCGCCGAAGTCGTGGATACGGTCGTGTATAGGCCGGTAACCGGCCTCTTTCCTGTCTACAGTCAGGAATGCTTTTGGATTACCCATAATTTCTTCTGTGTTTAAGTTACTCTGAATAGTCGCGCTGTACATCGGCGATCTTCTGCTGGAGCTTGCGTACCTGCTCTTCCTGCAGTACACGCTTGTACTCGATCGGTACGACCTGGATGAACTCCTCTACATAGCGGTTCCCGTCGTCGAGCATCGTGCGGGCGAGCTTGGATCCTGTGTAGAGCCAGTGCTGGCGGATAAGCTCATGAAGCTCCTTACGGTAGGTGGTCTCTTCTACGAGATTGATCTCTACCATGTCCATGTTACAGTAGTAGTCAAAATCGTGTTTCGGATCCCAAACGTAAGCTACACCGCCCGACATACCGGCTGCGCAGCTGC
>ENA-OPNI01000619-OPNI01000619.1-human-gut-metagenome-genome-assembly--contig:-NODE-619-length-11796-cov-3.011243_pt1 | contig 11796 bp, 16 predicted proteins | sample MGYA00241538_ERZ501773 | MGnify/ENA primary metagenome ERZ501773 (study PRJEB25962, sample SAMEA2042556) | human gut metagenome | biome: human gut; feature: human-associated habitat; material: faeces...
CGCAGCAAGAGCTAGTTCATATTCATCAGGAGGGGGAGGCTTCTCATCTGGTGGCGGTGGCGGAGGTTCTTTCGGCGGAGGCCGGAGGAGGCTCAAGATAGTAATAAGTCTATCAGCATGACAGTTTTTAATGATTTGATAATAGGTTTAATAATTGAATGAAAATGCAACCCTAGTAGTTAGTTGTTGGCTAATTACTAGGGTTTTTAGTATATTAATATTGTTTAGAGGCTGATTTTATAGTAAAATGGTATAAAGATTTGAATTGAAGGTGATAAACATGTCAAGTGTGAATATGGAAGATTTTAGAAAAGAACTACAAAGTATAAAGGTTAATGAACGGAAATTGGGAAGACAACATAATGATGGTGGCTAAATTCTATAAAGCTCTAGGATATAATCTTAAAGACATTAAAAGTACAAATAATGGACTTGAACCAGTTGTTGGTGCGATTGCTGGCATGTTGGAAAGGATTTCAACTCCGACTATTGAAGATTTTTATGAGTATAAAACTTTAGAGTATTTGGCAGAACAGTTGAAAAAGGATAGCAGTACAATAACCGGAAGTATGCTAGAGAGGATGCTTGGCGATAAAAAGGAGCCTGAGATAGAGAATTGTTCAAAAGATTTAGAAAAAAATATTTTATATGTTTCTCAAGGTGAAGATGATTTATTATTTAGTAACGGACTTTACGCAAGTGGAATGAATTGGATTCCAACCATTCCTGAAGAGAAATCGTTTAATTGTTTTGCAAAATTTAGATATAGACAACCAGATCAAAAAGTGAGTGTTACAATAATAGATAAAGATAAAATAAAAGTTGATTTTGATGAAAAACAACGTGCAATTACTCCAGGACAATTCGTGGTTTTATATAATGAAGATGGAATTTGTTTAGGTGGTGGAATTATAGATGAAAGTTTTAAAAAATAAAAGACCTATAAAGGTCTTTTATTTTTTATTAAACTTTTTTATAAACCCAATATGTATCATCTAATTCGGTTCTTGAAAGTGTATCTTGACTTGCTAAAAATAAATAATCATCATTGTCTATTGTCTTAATGGTAAAAAATAGTTTTGCTTTAGTGTTAAAAGTAGAATCAATGATGAAATTGTTATAATATTTTGAAATAGTATTTTTAGCATTTAATTTCCTATCACAAATTTCTAAAGTTTCATCATCTTTCATCGTTTGCACGGTTTGATCATTATTAAATTTTAAATAGGCATAATGAGGTTTCCAAGGACCAAAATCATATTTTACTTCTTTTTTTATATTAGGGTAGTTATTTATGTCACTTTCAAATATAGTAATGTCATTAAAATTCCATTCGCCTAATAGTTTTGATTTTAGTTCTTCTGATGCAGGAATTAGTTTATCAATTTTTTTTCTTTGAGTTTTATCTATAATTGTATTTAATTCATCTTTGGTATATTTATAATCGCTAATTCTTTGATATAAATAAAACTCTAACTCATTTGCTTCACAATTATCTTTCCATACCATTAAATTATAACCAATAAAAGCAAATTTATATTTTACATTGTTTAAATAAAAATGATTAAAATATTCATAAACTTGTGAAAGTTCATTACAATTGGTAATATATTTTATAGAATTATTTTCACCTATAAACAATTGTTTGTTACTATTTACCTTTTCCAATTTTGAATTTATGTCTGGCCAAGAAGAAATTTGTCTAAAATCTTTAGATTTTCCAAGACAACTCCATTCACCACATAAACCAGTCATAAGTTGTGGTGGTATTTTTTTAAATGTTTCTTTTAAATTTAGTTTTTCCATATTTTCCTCCAATATTAAAATTTGAAGGAGATAAATATAATCATTAAAGAAATTAATTTTTTCTTTAATTGCGTTTATTTTAGATTTAACTATATCTTTTGACAAATTTTTTATTTCATCAATAGAAAAACCAAACTTTTGCAAAATATGTATATTATCTAGAATTCTTATATCATCGTCAGTATAATAACGAAAAGGACTATATTCATCCTTTTTATGAGATTTTAAGATTCCAATATTATCATACCATCTCAATGTATGTAGACTGATATTATTCATTCTAGCAAATTTACCTATTTGATACATATTTTTCTCCTTCTTGGTTAAACTTTAACATTAGAGTTAACTAGAGAATCAAGCATTTTTCTAAAAAAAATATATTTTTTTTGATTATAACAAAATTTAATAAACTAGTCAAAAATTATTTCGAAAAATGAATAATATATGACTTTATGAAAAAAATATATTAGGAGGTAAAAATGATAGTTGCAAATTATATAGCATTAATATTAGTTTTAATCGGTGGTTTAAACTGGGGACTTGTAGGTATATTTAATTTCAATTTAGTTGCCTGGATAAGTATAGGGAGTCGAATAGTTGAAAGAATTATATATATACTAGTTTTAATTGCTACAATTTGGTTAATAATTTCATCTGCAATTGATGGTGGAATATTGCTTACTAATACATTATATAAATGATAAAATTAAGAAAAGTCTATATGACTTTTCTTTTTTTTCTAATTATTAAATATGAAGGTATAAAAAAAGACGTTGCAACACGTCCTTTTTTATTGAAATTATTCTTCGTCCATTTCGTAATGAGAACCAGAATGTTGTGTGGCAGGGAAACGTTGTCCTTTTTCAAGGTAGCAACTTCCACCACATCTGCCTTCACTATCATAACAAGAATAGTTTCCAGATTTTGGTGCTTGTTCACCAGGTTTCCATTGTTTACTCATGTTCAACCTCCATTCATATTATGTGCAAAACCATTTTGATTATACTTTTAAATTAAAAAAATAAAAATTGCTTGTAGAAATTTAAACAATTATTTATAATTAATTATAAAGAAGGAGAGACTATGGTTAAAATTTGCACTGATAGTTGTGTTGATATAAACAAAGAACAGTTGGAAAAGTATAATATATCAGTTCTTCCTTTATGTGTAATATTAAAGGACAAAGAATTTTTAGATGGTGTAAATATAGAGCCAGATGATATTTATAGATATGTAGAAAAAACGGGACAACTACCAAAAACAGCAACTAGAAGTATTGAAGATTTTAAAGATTATTTTCTTGAATTATTATCAAGTGGTGATGAAGTTATTTATATGGGAATTTCAGATAAACTTTCATCTTCTTTTAGTTATGCTCAAAAAGCAAAAGAAGAGTTAAAAAATGATAAACTATATTTAGTTGATAGTAAATCACTTTCTAGTGGGATAGGCTTGTTAGTTTTATATGCAGCCAAGTTGGCACAAAATGGAGAAAATGCCGAAAGTATATGTAAAAAATTGGAGATTCAAAGAGAATATAACCAAGCATCATTTGTTGTAGATAAATTAGATTATTTATATAAAGGTGGAAGATGCTCAGCAATGGCAAGATTTGGAGCAAATTTGTTAAAAATAAAGCCAAGACTTGAATTGATAGATGGTAAAATTGAAAATACAGGGAAATATTTAGGAAAGTTTAAAGTTGTGATAAAAAAATATATTGATGATATGCTTTTAATTCATAATAATTATAAAAAAGATTTATGTTTTGTTACACATACTTGTCAAGATGAAAACTTTGTTAAAGAAGTTGTTGATTACGTAAAAAGTAAAAATATTTTTGAAGAAGTTGTTTCATCTATAGCAGGTTCAACAATTACTTGTCATTGTGGAAAAAATACTTTAGGAATATTATATTTATTGGAGGAGAATAATGAATAATTGTTTGTTTTGTCAAATTATAAAAGGTGAAATTCCATCATATAAAATTTATGAAGATGAGTATACTTATGCTTTTTTAGATATTTCAAATGATGCTAATGGACATATTTTAGTTATCCCCAAAAATCATTCTGAGAATATTTTAGATTGCCCTGAAGAAGATTTAAATCATGTTATTTATACCATTAAATTAATTTCTAAACATTTAGTTGAAAAATGTGGTTTTGATGGTGTAAATGTATTAAATGCTAGTGGTAAAGCAGCAGAGCAAAGTGTGTTCCATCTACATTTTCATATATTGCCACGTAAAGAAAGTGATGATTTTAAAACATTTCCAATCTTAAAAAAGAATAATGAGAGTTTAGCAGAAATATGTGAGAGGTTGAAAATAAAGTAATGAAAAAAATAATTTTATATACTGATGGTGCTTGCTCAGGAAATCCTGGTTTAGGAGGTTGGGGAGCAATACTTTTTTATAATGGGAAAGAAAAAATTTTGTCTGGTGGAGAACAAAACACTACAAATAATCGTATGGAATTAACAGCAGTTATTAAAGGATTACAAGCACTAAAAGAAATATGTGATGTTGAAGTTTATAGTGATTCTGCTTATGTTGTTAATGCATTTTTGCAAGGTTGGGTTGATAATTGGATTAAAAATGGTTGGAAAAGTTCTAAAGGAAAAGTTTTAAATATTGATTTATGGGAAATGCTTTTAGAACAAACTGACAAACATAATGTTTCATGGCATAAAGTAAAAGGGCATTCAGACAATGAAAATAATAATCGTTGTGATGGACTGGCAAGAGGAGAAATAGAAAAGTTAAGAAAAAAAACTGAGTAATCTTTATCTCAGTTTTTTTAATCGATATTTATTAATTTTTCATATATCATTTCATAAATTGTTGGTGCATTTGTTTTCCATTTGTGAATCGCTTCATTAGCAGATTGCCTTGAAGGTGCCTTAATATTTAATACAAACATCGGGGTTGTTATGAGAGGTTCATAAATTTTTAATTCAACGTTATAAGAACCATCATCATTTTTAGAATAAGTTGCACTATATTCTTGTGAAGATTTTACATTTAATCTGTTTGCTTGAAGATATGCAGAAATTTCTTCTCTTTTAGCAAATGGGATTCTTCTATATAAATGCGAGAGACATTCTCGACCTTCATATGTTAATGTAAAGAGTTCTTTTTCTTCGTTTCCTGTTTTATATAAAAGTTTGCTATCAACTAAATCATGAATGATAGCCTTACAGTCCATATAATTTTTAATCCATGTATTTTTTACAGAACAAATATCTAAAATAGAGTCTTCCGTAAGAGGAATTTCCATTTTATCAATAACAAAAAGCATTGTTAATTTATCTAAAACGATTTGTTCTTTATCAGTAAGTATTCTTTCCATTAGAAATATATTATAACATGTTTTTAGAAGAAATCAAATTTTTTGTTTGTTTTTTTATTTTATTATGTTACAATATATAAGCGAGGTTTTTATGAATAACAATATAGAAGAATTTATTGCATCTTGTGATGATTTAATAACTTGTAAATTTTTGGTTGCTGAATTTAAAATTCAGAAATTATTGCAACAACTTGCCAAAACTGATGAAGTTTGTTCTCTTGTTGGAGAATGTTTAGAACAATATAATAGGGATAGGGAATTTGCTAAAACTTTTATTCAAGATGGGCATGGTGAATTTATGTGCGATATGCCAGAGGAGGAATATAAAGTAATCGCTTTAGTTTTTTGCACGTTAGTTGATATTGATAACAAAAAAATAGATTTTACTGATTTTGTCAAAAGATTTTTTGGAAGAGAAGAAAATGCTTTTGAAAGTTTTATTAAGACAATGGTTATTCCTTTTAGAAATCTCATTGCTGAAGCATTTGGATATCCAAAGATTAATTTAGGTAGTGAAGAAATAGATGAAAATAAAAATGTAGATGACGAAGATGTTTCTAATTATTCCGAAGAAAATATGAATGATGATGAAGAACATACAGAAAACGAAGAAAGTGAACAAAATAACTTTATTTTAGCACAAAAGATTGCCGTTCAAATTTTAGGAGAGTTACAATATCAAAGGCAAGATTATAATGTTGAAAATGCTTCAAGAATTTGTAGAGCAATTATTAAGACAGCAGACATTGGGGACGAAGATATAACAATCAGTTTGATTTTAGCATTAAAAGAGTTTAAGGTAAAATCTATAAAATTTATGGTTAAAGAATTATTTGATATATTTGCATTATAAAAAGATGACTAAATTTAGTCATCTTTTTTTGTAATATTGAATTTTGTTGATTTATAAAAATAATAAAGATAGAAGTAGTGCTATAATAGTAGACAGAATTGCATGAGATAATTTTTGTAGAGTAAAAAGCCATATAGGCATTTGAAGTTTATTTAACATTGTGATAGATTGCAAAATGGTTGATAAACCTCCGAAACTTATTATAAATGTTATTGCAATCACAGAAATAATCCCAGACATAGTTGTAGAGATATCTATACAGCCTTTTGTAATTTCAATTAATCCTTCTAAAATACTTGCTATATTTGACGGGAATAAATTAAATATTGGATTTAAAGAAGTTATAATGACGAAGAATATTGCGATGATTACACCGACTGAAATAATGCTTAAGGAAGAATCAACAATAATATTTGAAAGATTAAAATTTTTATTAATTGTGTTGGCAGAATTATTAGATTGACTTTTTATATTTTTGATATGATTACAATTGTTTTTTGTTTTAAATCTTTTAAAAATTATACCATTTAATATTGCTCCTAAAATATGAGAAATAAAAATAATATAACCATATAAGGCATTACTCAACATACCAATGCCTACAGCTCCAATAATAAACATAGGACCAGAAGTTGAACAAAAACTTGTCATTCTAAATGCTTCTTCTTTTGTGATTTTGCCCTCAATAAATAAATCTGATGTTAATTTTGCTCCAACTGGATATCCTGAAATTATACTTGTAAAAAATACATATGAAGAAATTGCTGGTGTATTAAAAAGAAATTTGCAAGGTTTTGAAAATACTTTTGAAATTTTATCTATAGTTCCAAGTGATGACAAAATTTTGGTGAAAATTATAAATGGTAAAATGCTTGGCAACACATTAAAAGCCCATGCAGTAATTCCGTTTAAAGTTTGATCTATATAAACTTTAGGGAATAAAATCATATTTAATAAGATATAAAAAATAAATATAGATAATATTGTGTTGTATTTTTTCATTTATTCTCCAAAAGGTTTGACAATATTCATAAGTTTAAATATAATTAATGTGTTAATAATAATTAATTTACTTAAGTTAACCTTAGTAACAATTTATTCAAATTGACTTTTTTTTAGAAGAGGTATTGATGAAAACTAAATATTTATATAAGAAGGCTAAAGAACTTCAAAAAACAATTGTTTTTCCTGAAGCCGGTTTCAGTGATAGAACAATTGAAGCAATTAAAATTATTCAAAAAAAAGGTATAGCAAAACCTGTTTTAATTGGAGATGAAAGTGCTTTAGTTTTGCGAGATAAATCTTTAATAGATTATCAAATCATAAATCCACAAACTTTTCAAAATAAAAATGAAATAATAAATGCTTTATATGAAAAAAGAAAAGAAAAAGGAATGAGCAGGGAAGAAGCAGAAAAATTGGCACTAGATCCATATTATTTTTCAACTTTGCTTGTTGATTTGGGGTTTGCTGATGGAATGGTTGCAGGAGCAGAGGCTTCAACTGCAAATACAGTAAGACCAGCATTACAAGTGATTAAGGCAAAGAAAAAGGGAGGAGTGGTTTCTTCTTGTTTTATAATGTTTGGTAAAAATAAGTTCTTAAAAGATAAATGTATAATAATTGCAGATTGTGGAGTGCTTATGCATCCTAATGAAGATGAGTTATATCAAATTGCTTGCCAAAGTGTAGAAACTTATAGAAGTTTGGGGCTTACTAGTCCTAAGGTTGCATTTTTATCATTTTCATCTAAAGGTTCTGCGAACGATGAAAGTTTGGAACCTATTAGAAAAGCATATCAAAAATTTAAAAAGACAGGGATTCCTTGTGATGGCGAATTACAGTTTGATGCAGCAATGGTGGAACGTGTTGCTCGTCAAAAATGCCCAGATAGTCCTTTGAAAGGAGATGCTAATATTTTAATTTTCCCTGACCTTAATAGCGGAAATATTTGTTATAAGGCTATGCAGTATATAGGGGGATTAAATGCGATAGGTCCAATTTTACAGGGATTAAAAAAGCCTGTAAATGATTTATCAAGAGGATGTTCTGTAGAAGATATTGTAACGGTTACTGCAGTAACTGTTTTGCAATCAGTGAGTAAAGAGGAGGAAAATAAATGAAAATATTAGTTATTAATGCAGGAAGTTCTTCATTAAAATTTCAATTATTTGATATGACAAATGAAAAAGTTATTGCTAAAGGTAATTGTGAAAAAATTGGATTGGAGGGCTCATTTATTGGTTATAAAACTGTTGGAGATAAAAAAGAAATTAAGGTAGATCTTCCAAACCATACAGTTGCAATTCAAAATGTTTTTAATATACTAACAGACGATAAAGAGGGTGTTATAAAATCTTTAGATGAAATAACTGCTGTAGGACATAGATTTGTTCAAGGTGGATGGCTTTTTGATAAAAGTGTTGTTATAAATGATGAAGTTTTGGATAAATTGGAACAATTGGTTGATTTATCTCCACTTCATGCACATGCAAACATGGCTGGTGTAAAAGGGTGCTTGAGTGTAATACCAAATGTTCCTCAAACTATTGTTTTTGATACATCTTTCCATGCAACTATGCCAGAGAAAGCATTTATGTATGGTATTAAATACGAAGATTATGAGAAATATCATGTCCGAAAATATGGTGCTCATGGGACAAGTCATAGATATGTGATGGGAGAAGTTGCTAAAATTTTAGGTAAAGACCCTAAAGATTTAAAAATTATTACAGTTCATTTAGGTAATGGTTCATCTATTACTGCAATAGATCATGGAAAAAGCGTAGATACAACTATGGGTTTAACTCCACTTGAAGGTTTAATTATGGGAACGAGATCAGGAGACCTTGATCCGGCTGTAGTGGGATATCTTTCAGAGAAAAAGAATATGACAGCACAAGAAGTTGTTAGTTATTTGAATAAACAATGTGGAATTATGGGAGTTAGTGGTGTATCTAGCGATATGAGAGAATTAAATGATGCTATAAAGGCTGGAAATAAGAGAGCAAGACTTGCGTTAGATATGCTTATTTATAGAGTTAAGAAATATATTGGTTCTTACCTTGCAGTGCTTGGTGGGGCAGATGCAATAGTATTCACTGGTGGAATAGGTGAGCATCAAGAAGACTTAAGAGAACTTGCTTTAGAAGGAATGGAATATTGTGGTATTGAAATAGATAAAGATAAAAACAATAATTTACCTAGAGGAACTTCTGAAGAAATTAGCACAAAAAATTCAAAGATTAGAGTATTTAGAATTCCAACAGATGAAGAACTTTTGATAGCAAGAGATACAAAAAATTTAATTGAAAATAAATACAATAAATAAAAATCAATAAAACACTTGACAAAATGTTAATTTATAAATATAATTTAATAGCAATATGTAAATAGTTAAGGAGGAAGAAATGGCTGTTCCAAAACATAAGGTTTCAAAACAAAGAAGAAATACAAGACATTCAGCAAATTCTGTTGCTGTAGCACCAACTTTAGTTGAATGCCCACAATGTCATGAAATGAAAAGACCTCATACAGTTTGTAAGAAATGTGGAACTTACAAAGGTGAAACCGTTATAGAGAAAAAAGAAGAGAATAAATAATAATTAAAGTTTAATGTTTAAAACTCTCGAAAGTTGTCGAGAGTTTTTTATTTTAATTTTAAAAATATTAGAAAAACTTTTTTAATTGATAAAGAATACATACATTATTTAGTATTATGTATGTCATAATACATACTAATTATAGCATTATTCAAGTCATTGTTAAATTAAAATAAAAATTAATTATTGGTTGCAAAAATTGTGATTTTTTGTTATTATATATTTGATATATTTTAAATCTAAATACTAATATAGGAGCGAATTTATGAAAGTTGTTATAGATGCATTTGGTGGGGATAATGCTCCACTTGAAATTATTGAAGGAGCAATTCTTGCTTTAAATAAACACAAAGATTTGGAAATTATTTTATGTGGAAAAGAAAATGAAATAAAAAAAATATTAGGAAAAAGAACTGATAGAATTGAAATAGTAAATGCTGATGATGTTATCACAAATGAAGATCAGCCAACTGAAGCGATAAGACATAAAAAAGATTCTTCTCTTGTTAAAGCATATGATATTTTAAAAGAGAGAGAAGATGTAATAGGACTTGTTAGTGCTGGAAGCACTGGTGCTGTTCTTGCAGGTGCAATAATGAAGATTGGAAGAATTAAAGGTATTTCTCGTCCGGCTCTTGCACCTATTCTGCCAACAAAGAAAGATAGCGATGTAATTATAATTGATAGTGGTGCGAATATTGATTGTAAACCAATCAATCTTTTGCATTTTGCATTGATGGGGTCTGCTTATTATTCTATAATTTATAAAAAAGAAAAACCAAGAGTTGCATTATTAAATAATGGCACAGAAGAAGAAAAAGGAAATGAACTTGCAAAAGAAACTTATCCTTTATTGAAAACAGCACCTATTAATTTTATTGGAAATAAAGAGGGGCGTGATTTTATGAGTGGAGATGTTGACGTCATGGTTACTGACGGATTTGCAGGTAACGCTTTGTTAAAGGGAACAGAAGGTGCTGTTGGGGCTGTTTTATCTATTTTGAAACATAGCATTAAATCACATTTTATGAGTAAAATAGGATATCTTTTTATGGGCAAAACTTTTAAAGAAATTAAAAATAGAGTAGACATTCTTAGTAAACATGGAGGTTCTCCACTATTAGGTTGTAAAAAATTAATAGTCAAAAATCATGGTTCTTGTAAACGTAACAATATTTTATCATCTATTGAACAAACCATTGTATTGCACGAAAATCATTTAAATCAAAAAATTGAAGATGCAATATCAAAAATTAATATTATTTCTTAATTGGAGGATAGGAATAGTTTTGAAAAAGTTAAATTATAGATTTAAAAATATGGACTTATTTAAAAGAGCATTAACTCATTCTTCAAAATCTGAAAACAATTATGAAAGATTAGAATTTTTAGGAGATAGTATATTAGATTTTCTAGTGGGTGAATATTTTTATTTAAATTGCAATGATGACGAAGGGAAATTAACGATTTTAAGAAGTCATTATGTATCTGAAAATTATCTTGTCAAAGTATTTGATGCTCTTTGTCTTCAAGATGATGTTATATTAGGAAAAAGTTATCAAGGAGAAATTTCTAAAGCAATTAAAGGTGATGTTGTAGAAGCAATTCTTGGTGCAATTTATCTTGATGGTGGACTTGATAAAGCAAGAAAATTTATTTATGATAATTTTGATTTAAAAAATTATAAGAATATAATTGATGATAACTATAAATCTAAATTACAAGAGTTGATACAAGGTAATTTTAAATGTAAAATTGCTTATGAAACTGTTCCTTGTGAAGGTAATCAAGGAGGTTTTGAGGCTAATTTTTATATGGATGAAGATAGGATATCTACTGGTAGAGGAATGAGTAAAATAGAAGCAGAACAAAGAGCAGCAAAACAGGCTATTGAAAAATTATTTTTAATAAAATAATTTAATTTTTTAAGCATTTATTTATATTTATTTTAGAAAATTTGACATTATTTTTAAGTAAAATAAATGTTTTAAAAATAACATTTTGTAAAGTAAACTTTGTCATATTTTGTCTATATTATGTATTAATTATATTATGCTTGTTTAATTTAAAAAAAGGAAAGAAAAGAATAATATTTGTTCTTGCTATGGTTATAATTGTGCATTCTAGTATAAATTTTGTTAATAATAACTATATTGTGTTTATGGATGTTAATCAGGGTGAT
>ENA-OPNI01000620-OPNI01000620.1-human-gut-metagenome-genome-assembly--contig:-NODE-620-length-11795-cov-2.107240_pt1 | contig 11795 bp, 14 predicted proteins | sample MGYA00241538_ERZ501773 | MGnify/ENA primary metagenome ERZ501773 (study PRJEB25962, sample SAMEA2042556) | human gut metagenome | biome: human gut; feature: human-associated habitat; material: faeces...
AACAATATCTTCATACGTTAGTGTATCTTTTTCCTTTTCTAATTTATACATTCTAGTCATTTTATTTTTGATACTTTTACATAATTCTAATACAAAGTTTTCGATTTGATAATTAAAATTCGTAGTTAATAATCCATTAAATTCTTCTGTATTCGTCAAAACAAATTCAGTAATTTTATCTCCTAATTGTTGCTTATTCAATGTTCCTGCTTTATAATCGTGCAGATAGACTGATGCTCGCTTCCTAATTTTTTTTCATGATGATCTACTACCTTGCTTATAATATTCCAATTATATTCAATAGCCTCTAGTTTCTCAAAAAATTCACCATTCTGATCTTTTACCATCTTATATAATAAGATTAACTCATCAGACTTATCATTAATAAAATATTCATCTGCTTTTATAGAAAAGTATACGGCACCCCCACCAACAAACGGTTCATAATACCTATTAATTTTGTTTGGAAGAGATGGTAATATATAATTCAATTCTTTCTCTTTTCCCCCGGGATATTTTATTAATGGTGTTAGTCTGTTTTCTAATACATTATTCATTGTTTTCTCCAATTATTTTTTGTAATATATCCTATATGCTGATATTTCCTTATCAAATATACTATTAAAATTTATTCCCGATATATATTCAATTTTACCTATACCCTTGTCAATATCGAATTCATATACTCTTGCAATTATATAATTTTCTTTATGTAACTCGAAAAAAGTATACTCGGATGAAGACATATAAAACGGCATACTCTTCTTACCTGTTGTCGCTTTAACTTCTATATATACTATTTTCTTTTCCTCATTAAATGACAAAATATCGTATCCTGCTCCATCTCCATCTATTTTAGATACAAAACGGACACTTTTTACCAATTCTGTTGAGTACTTACTTACCTTATCCAATTGATCTTCATATACAAGCACCTCTCCAGCATTCCCTATTAATTTCTTCTCTTTATTTATTCTTTCAAAATCTAATTTTTTTGCATAAAATGCTATCGCTTTATTTTTCTTTTTCTTCAATTCATTTTTATAACAATTTTCATCTAAATTAGGTTTTTTATTTTTAAATTCTAGTGATACATATTTGTCTATACTTTCATCATAGAATATGTTACTGAAAAATATTTTATTTTTATGTGACCGTAAATTCCTCACCTTTTGTGAAAAATATGTGTCATTTCTATTGGATATAATTTCCATGTCATGACCTGTTGGTTTCATACGTTCAGTTAAAACTTCTATCAATTCTCCCATAGAAATCTCCCCATATTCCTCTACCACTTTAATTGCCTCTATTGCTATTTTACTTTCCGTATACCTAGACACACCAACATCTCCTTTTATTAATATATATTATTACTACTCTAATTCAATAACGATCCAATACAGTAATACAAATAACAAAATTTTTACAATATTATTTATTATTCTAAATCTCCTTCTGGTATAAATCAATTATGTATAATCATCTTGTTAATTATATTCGTTTATACTAATAAATGCAAGCACTTATTGAACATTTGTTCGCTTATGTAATTTTCTATTGTTTCACATTTATCTCGATTAAACCGATATCTGGGAACTTATCCTTTTCATCATCTATACTTAAATCTTTCCTTATTGATTTTACTAATAACCTATATGCATTATTTTGTGCATGATCATCTTTTTTACCCCATGTATTAACATAATCATTCAGTGCCTTAACAACTTCCAAATTTTCTGTAATGTTAATTGTATTAATTAAACTAATCAATTCATCAATATCTTCTGTATTTGACTGTTTGTTTTTTTCTGTTCTTAACACTTTTACCAATAAGGAAATTAAGCGTATATATCTTTTCTGCTTATCTTGAAATCTCTGTTCTTCCCTTTTTTGTTTAATGTCCATCCTTTTATTAATTGCCGTTGGAATAATTACAATCAATGCACCAATTATTGTAGGAATACATGTTTTTAATAAATCACTTATTACATTCATATCAACTTTCCTTTACAAATTTATATTGTATATATTGCCATGACCTTTGCCTTATTTTCGTTATTACCATATTTTTTAATGTAGCTATGAATCTATTCCAAATAACTTGTTATTGTACTTTTACCTGAGCCATTTGGTCTGGCTAACACAAGAATCATCGGCTTTCTATTCTGCATATTTTCGTTCCCCATTTGCATATTCTACATAAGCCCGCTTTTTTTCTTTGTCATAACCTGCTATAGGTTTTTTACATATCTTTGCTTTATTTATTGCAGCCTTGACAGCTTCAACAGCTCTTTCATCCATTTTTCTATCCGATTCTGTTAATATGTTCTTCTCTTCTTCATGAGATACAACTTTAATTATCTTTCCGCTCTTGGTTTTGACTATTTCCATATAAAACACTTTCCGTTCTGATTGTTTGTAATAATATTTATCCTACCACAATTTTTATAAAAAAGCACCCCAGAAAAGTCTGGAGCGTGAATACATATCTGTGTGAAATTATCTCTTTGAGAGCGTTTGTATATCCTGAAAAGCCCATAAATAGGGGATTTATGGTTGTCATTGTTGCATATGTGTTGTATGCTGGTGACTGCCTACACATTTCCAGGACTACTCATTACTTTAGCAAAGAAAGGACTAATACTATGAAAATACATTTTGCTTACTACGGCTTTTAACATTTTAATCTTGACCTAGAAGCTCTGTATCATCATCCATTATTACTTCTTTAAAAGGTCTGTCTTGAATAACCATACTATCTAATACTTCTGACATATCAGAATATGCTCCTAATAATTCGTATTCTCTTTTATCAGAAGCTATACACTCTTTTCTCCTATATAGACTAAACAACACTTCTTTTCCATCTGGTAATAATGCTGGTTCATCATACATATATCCAGTATGAAAACGATATTCTTTCCCTTCATACATAAAATCAAGCCCGAACCAATGTCCTCCAGATGGATTCCATTCACCAACATATTGTGAAGTAAACTGTTCTAATGATTCATATTCATTTTTTCTCATCGCAAATGAAACTCCTTTTTTATTTTCTTGATAAGTGCTTCTTCTGCCGCAGTAGGCGGAATTCCTGGATCATTTTTATTATGACTCAGATATTCATGTCTATGTGGCTGCACACCTTTATGAGGATGTGCTAAATCAATGCTAACTGATTGCTTATGATTTTCATCATAGTATGCTAAATGCTTTAATTGTCCTTCTTTTACAACAGCATATATTCTTCCTGCTGTATGTGAGAATTCAGGTGCCTTGACACTTTTTGAATCCTGTATTATTACCTTTACATTACTATCTCCCCTTAAAGTTCCTATAGATTTATAGTGTTGGCCTCCTTCTTTAAACATGAAATTTCCCAGTTCAACACTTTCAAAAGCTCCACGTGATCCCATATTATACTGCCTCCTTAATTTCAAACACCTGCGATATCCCTTCAATTCTTAATTGAAATGATTCTCTTGAAAATGCATCTGAATATTTGTAGTTAACAAATCTTCCGGTCATTCCCTCAATCATATCCCCATAGACAATGATTAGTGAGGGGGTTAATCTTTTTTTCATTTCATTAAAGCCTTTTAGGAAAACTTCTGTATTATTCTGGCATCCTAATGTTGAGATAATCACAATGCCACCTTTTTCAACTCCTCCAAAAACTATATCATATGTATCTGGTAACGCCCAACCAATTGTAGGATATACTGTACTACCAAAGTTTTGCCAAGTTTTTCCTAACCATCTAGACATATATACATTATGTCGTATATCATTTATATTCATTTCCGGATATATGCTGAAATCAGGTGTCGCAATTGCATAAAATGACTGAAATAAACCAATCTTCTTTAAAGGTGTATTCCATAAATTCAATAAACGATAGTCATAGTTAAACATTAATAAAACCATATTATCATTCTTCTTTTTGGGCGATGCATTCTGTAACCCTGTCACACCAATATTTTGCCATTCTTTTTCGTGAAATTCAGTTTTGTTAATTATAGGAAATCCATTTTCATCCAGTTGATGTTCTCCAACAACCGGACGCAAAACCTTATACTTTTCGTACTCTGATAATCCTTTTATCATATCAATTTCCTTTCCGACTCAAAAGTCATATTAATAATATTTAACAAGATTTAATAAATCATTATCATAAAATGCATTTTTTATATCCATTTATTTTTAATTGACAAACCTTGCATAATAATGCACTATATTTTTGATAACACAAAAAATGTATTATCATATTTATACATTAGCACATCTTTCATATTTGTAAACTATCGTTATCAAATTATTTCATTTATGATAATTTATTCTGCGCTGTTATCATTTTTAAGCAAAGGAGATTTATTTAATATGGCATATATTTCTTATTCACTAAAAAAAGAGTACAAAAAAGAAACCAACGCACAACGAACAAAAAATTTAAAAAGACTAAGAGAAATTATTGCAAAATTATCTTTATCAGATTTTGCAACAGAAACCGGAATAACAAAAAACGATTTAAGTATGCTTGAAAATGGAGAAAAAACACTTTCACTTTTTCATATCCAAGCCTATAAAAAATTCTTTCTTGAAAAATATACAATAAATCTATCTGTTGACTATATAATGGGCTACACTGATATAATGGAAAATAATAATCTTAATTATCAACGTGAAGTAGGTTTATCTAGTGATGCAATTAATACATTGAAAATTTTCAAAAAATCATACAACGAATTATTAGATGTAACAAATTCATTGTTTTCTCTCCCTTCAAATAAATCTAGTCCAAATAAAGCAGAATAATTATTACTTAGTTTTTGTGGTGATATTCCAATAATCACATTCTTGTATTCTTTAAATTCATCTCCTTGTATTGTTATTTCATCTGCTTTTATTCCTATCATAAGCCCGTTTTGTTTTCCTATTGACGAAAACGGTATGATTTTTATTTTATTTACATATTCATCATCTAACTCATAATTATAGCAGTCTTTTCCACCTCCTAATATTCTCTCTATATTTTCTAATAATTCTTTTGGTAAAGTCTCATTTAATTTTTCTTTTTCAATTACAACTACAGGCATTTTCGTTATCGGATCCTTTAGCATGTTTCCAGTATCAAGCATAGCTTTTACATTTATTTCTTTTTCTAAAATTTTTACTTTCATTTCATATATCATATCTTTTTTCTTTAATTTGTTTTTTACCATTTTAAAAGCATTATGAGCAATTATAAAGCCAACAATTCCTCCAAGTAGTGTAATTTTTATTGGATATGTTCCTATATATACACCATTTTTCATAAGTATGTTTTGTGGTTTAACAATATAAAGTAATGAAAAGGCACATCCTCCAAATGTAAATGATATTAAGTAAAAAACCATTAATTGTTTTATTGTTTCTTTTGGTGTTTTAGGATGTGTTGATACATATACCATAACAATTGATAAAATTATTTTAGTTATAATATTGGAATATATAGGCAAAACATTCATATATAAAATCACAGCATATAGTCCACCTATTAAACTTGATATTAAAATTTTCCATATTTTAGTTTCTATTCTCATAATGTAGCATGTAGCAAACAGAATAATATAGTTCATGCATAAATTTTCTAAAAATATAATATCTAGATAAATAGTCACTTATTTTTCCTCTTTAAAGAATTAATAAATATATATTTTATATTATGGATTATACTATCTTATATTTAAAAAGTATGTCTTTTCGTGTTGGCGAACTAATGAAATATTCTACAAAAAAATGCAAACTCTTTTACGAGTTTGCATTTTTCTTTTATTTTATATTATTTTCTTCTCAAGAATGTTGGTATATCCAAATTTTCTTGTGAATTTGAACTATCTGTTGTTGTTGGAATAGAATTTAATTTTTTGTCCCATGCTCTATCTATAATATCTCCCACAGCCATTGTTCCAGATAATGGTCCTTCTTCTTTTTCAAATCCTGTTGCTATAACAGTGATTACTATATCTTCATCAAGGCTATCATCAATAACTGCTCCAAATATAATATTAGCTTCTGGGTCAACGCTTCTTTGAATTAATTCTGCAGCTGTATTTACTTCATGTAAGCCAAGATTTGTTCCGCCAGTTATATTTATAATAACTCCTCTTGCACCTTCAATTGATGTTTCTAGTAGAGGGCTTTGTACTGCTTGTTTTGCAGCATCTTCTGCTCTGTTTTCTCCAGATGCTCTACCAATTCCCATGTGTGCCATTCCTGTATTTAACATTATAGTTTTTACGTCAGCGAAGTCTAAGTTAACTAAACCAGGAATTGCAATTAAGTCTGATATACCTTGTACACCTTGTCTTAACACATCATCTGCCATTTTAAATGCTTCAACTATAGAGGTTTTTCTATCAATTACTTGTAATAGCTTGTCATTTGGAATTACAACTAAAGTATCTACTTTACCTTTTAAGCTTTCAATTCCACGTTCAGCTTGAGATAATCTTTTCTTTCCTTCAAATGTGAATGGTTTTGTTACAACACCTATAGTTAAAATTCCCATTTCTTTAGCTGCTGCTGCAACTATTGGGGCTGCTCCAGTTCCAGTTCCTCCGCCCATTCCAGCTGTAACGAATACCATATCAGCTCCGCGTAAAGCTTCTGCTATTTCAGTTTTGCTTTCTTCAGCTGCTTGTGCTCCAATATCAGGATTAGCTCCTGCACCTAAACCTCTTGTAATTTTTTCTCCAATTTGTATTTTTGATGCTGCTTTTGATAATAATAGAGCTTGTCTATCTGTATTTACTGCAATAAATTCTACATTTCTTATTCCAGATTCAACCATTCTATTTACAGCATTATTTCCTGCTCCACCTACTCCAATTACTTTGATAGTAGCAGTTCCGTCTAGCATTGTGTTTTCATCACTGTTATTATCCATTAACATATTGTTCATTCCTCCTAATTTTTATTAACCTTATATATTTAAAATTAAAATCTATGAATAAAAGAACTCTTTGATTTTTTCTATAATGTTTTTTAATATACTTTCATTTGAATTAGTATCTATACTGCTTCCTACAGTTTTAGCAAATGGTCTTGATGCTACATATCTAACTAACGCATAAGCAGTTCGATATTCTGGTCTTACTACACTAATCAACCTTCCTGTTGCAATTTTCACTGGAATATTTAAAGTAATTTTTCCAGCAACGTCGCTTTTGTTAATATTAGTAATTCCTTGTCCTGTTAATATAACATTATTTATTTTAGATTTAATTCCCTGTGCTGTTATATCCTTATTAATTATAGTAAAGATTTCTTCTATTCTTGCTTCCATAATTTCTATTAATTGTGAACTCTTAATTACTTTTTTTCCATTTTCATCTTTACATGTTGTAAGCAAGATTTCATTGTCATTATCAATAAATGATTTTAATGCTAATCCATATTGTTTTTTTAATCTTTCAGCTTCTTCTTCGCTAATATTTAGGACTAATGCAATATCATTTGTAATGTTGTCTCCTCCTAAAGGTATTGTATTTGTGTATACAAAACTTTGTCCATCAAATACGCCTATTTCTGTATTTCCTGCACCAATGTCCAATAGCATTACATTATCATTTAGTTCATTTGCGTCAAGTGCTAATGATCTTTGAGCTAATGTAATTGGTACTAAACCATCAATATCTAAATCAACCTTTCTAAATATTGATGCAATTTGTTTCATATATTCTCTATCAGCTAGAATTACTTCTGCTTTTAAAGTAAAACTACCACTCAAATTTCCTACTGGATCTGAAACTGTTCTTCCATTTTCAAGAACAAATTGATTTTCAACTATGTCAATTATTTGTTTTCCTTCTGGTATATCAATGTCTTTCACTTGCATAATACTTGAGACAACATCTTTAGCTGAGATTCCAGCATATTTATCCTTTGCCTCTTTTACAACACTATTCTTAACTATTGTAACATATTTACCAGGTATTGTGACATAAGCTGAATTTATTTTTAAATCCGTCTCTGATTCAGCATCTTTAATTAAGTGGTGTATAGAGCTTGCAATTTCATTTTCGTCTACAATTTTGCCTTTTCTTATTCCGTTGCATTTATGAGTAGTCGTACAAATGACTTCTATTTGATTAAAATTATTAACTTCTCCAATTACTAAACTAACCTTCGAAGTTCCAATGTCAATTCCTACAATTATATCTCCGATTGCCAAGGTTCATTCCTCCAATTTTGCATCCCCTAAAGATTGTTTGTCATCTGTTTTTTGATGTCTAAAGAATATTACATTTTGAAAAAAAAGTCAATAGATTTGTAATATTTTTGTAATAATTGTGTAATACTTATGAAACATTGTTTTTGTTTGCCATTTTCTCGTTCCATCTCTCTAAATAATAACGTCTAATTATAGCTAAATTATTAAACATTCTTCCTACAAAAACAACGATTGCAGCTAAATAAATATCTACATTCAACTTTTGTCCAAGGTATGTAAGTAATATTGATAATATTGCATTTCCAAAAAAGCCTGTTACAAATATTTTTAAATCAAAATTTTTCTTTAATGTTGATGAAATTCCACCAAAAACAGAATCTAGTGCAGCGATAATAGCTATAGCTAAATAGCCAGAATATGTATATGGAACTATCGGTGCATAAATTCCAATTACAGCTCCTAAAATACATCCAATTACAATTGCAATAAAAATCATTACTTGTTTTCCCCTTCCTTCATATATTTTATATTCATATCTCCATTATATTTTAAAATTTTTATGTTTTTTCCAGTTTCCAATTTAACATTTAGTCCTATGGCTCTTGTTTTATCAATGTATCCACTATCCTTTAAACTCAAAGTACTTGATAAATATGTTTGATTTCCAATTGCTTTTATAACATAAGGTGATGAAACTCTTTGGCCATTTATTATCATTAAAACTCCATCTGGTTGTGCAATTTCCGTAGAACTTAATATTCTTACATCATTAATTGATATAGCTTCTGCTCCCGCATATCTTAATTCATTTATTAATTCTAGTAAGTCTCTGTATTTTACATCTCTTTCTTCACTATTTGATAATGTTATTGTTACTCCTTCGCCAAATACATCTGTCTTTCCTAAAATCATATTAGAATCTTTTAATTCTTTATCAACAAGTCCTGACGCTTCTTCATTTTTTTCAAGCTTGTTTTTATAGTCTTTAATTGTTTTTTGATTTGCTTGTAATTGCTCTACAGTTTCTTCATATTTTCCCTTCCATTCAGATATAGCTGTTCTCAATTCTGCTTCTCTCATGTTTTCAATTGCTGTAATATCTGTTTCCTCAATAGTTCTAAACTGCATAAACATAACTGCAAAAAGTATAAGGCATACTCCTCCAATAATTATGGTCATTATAATTTTGTTTTTCTTTTCTTTATTCAAAGTGTATACTCACCTCTATTTCTCATTTTTTACATATTTGTAGTTTATAACTCCAGAATATTTTTCAACCGTTAAGTTGTCCATTTGTGTTGTTTCTACAATAACTCCAGCTTCATCAAGTATATATAAGTACCCGCCTATCATAGTAAGTGATCCATATAATAATCCTTGTGAACCAATTGCTTTTATTGTAAATGGAGAGCTTACTTTTTGTCCATTTATTTTTATTACATTTCCTTCACAAGTTATTGCTGTAGTTTGTATAATTCTTTGACCATTTATTGATATTGCTTCTGCTCCTGCATTGTTCAAAGCATTTATTACTTCGATCAAATCATCATAATGTACTACTTGTGAACTTAAATCTAATGCTTCACTTTCATTTTTTAAAGTTCCAGTATTGTTGTCTGCTATCACAATTTGTAATCCTTCACCTTTTACTTCAGATAATCCAAGTAGCATATTGTTGTTTTTTATTTCTTCTTGTTTTGCTGAAGATTTGGTATCATTTTGAGTTGCTTGTTTTCTGACCTCTTCTAGTTCTTTTAAAGACTGATTAAGTTCCTCATAAACATTGTCATATCTTTCTTTCCATCTTAGCACTTCGTCTCTTAATCCATTTTCTTTTAGTGATTGCGAGATTGTTGTAGTTGTGTTTTCAATTGTCTTTAATTGAATGCATATTGCAACTGTTAATATAAAGCACATTATTCCTAATGTAATAGCTATTTGCTTTTTGTTCATTTTGCCCTCCTTATTAATGATTTTTATACTTTTTTTCTAAATATAGCCCATTTATTGTTTAAATCAGTATTAACTAAAATTTCTCCTTCTATTTTTTTGTTTTGTTCTATTATCTCTTTTATATATAACATTTTTGTACTTAAATTTGATGTATCTCCAACATGTACAGTTTTCTTTTCGCTTTTTAGCTCTAGCACATAATCTTGTTTATCAGATATATTTATTTTTGTTACAATATTAGCAATCTCATTGCTTTCTGCTGCTTTCATTATTTGTAATATATCATCTAGCTTTTGTAAATCTTCTGTACATAATCTTTCTCCTAGTTGTATATCCTCTTCTTTAGTTGCATACCCTGTTATTATAGGCAACTCTAATTTTTCTTTTGAAATTTCAACAAAATATCCCTGGTTGTTTATATATGCATAAGCATTTGCAAATGTAATCATATATGTAGGAACTCTTTCTTCTATTTCAATTAATATAGTACTTGGTAAATTTCTTTTAATTTTTACACTTTCCACATAAGCATTTTGTTTAATATTTTTTTCAATTTTGTTTTTTGATAATTTAAATGTGTTCTCTTCAATTTCAATTTGTGACAAACTTATCGCTTCATCTCTGGTTAATTTATTGTTTCCTACTATTTCAATTTTCTTTATATTAAAAAATGAAGATAATAAAAAGCCTATTCCTCCACCTATTAAAAGTAATATAAGAGTAGCCCATTTTACTAACCTAAGAAATGCTTTTCTCTTTTTTCTTGCAATTTCCTGTTTTTTAGTCAATTTTTTAGTTTTTTTCTTTTTCTTTTTTGGTTTAACTTTTTCATCTTCAATTCCAAGTTTAAGTTCAAACTCTTCTTCTTTGTTTTTAGTCTTTTTCTTTGTTTTCGTAGTCTTACTTTTTTTAGTTGTATTTTTATTTTTTATTTTTTCATTTTTTCTCTTTTGGGTTTTCTTTTTGTTTTCTTCAGGATTCGGTAAAGTTTTAATGCCTATAATAATTTCATTGTCTACATTAAATGTAGAATCTTTTTGCGTATTTTTCGATTTTTCTTTAAGTTTTTTAGACATTATTTTCACCTTCTTTTTATATTATAATTGCATTAAAAAAAGCACATACAATTTACCACATTATACGTGCTTATTTTATCATATTTATATATAATAAATCTAGTCCCTTTTGTAATTATTTTTATTCTTTTTGTATCGAAATTTTAGCTCCTAATTCATTCAGCTTCTTATCTAAGTTCTCGTATCCTCTTAATATATACTCTATATTTGTTACTGTAGTCATTCCTTTTGCACATAATCCAGCTAAAATCATACTTGCTCCGCCTCTTAAGTCAGTACTTTTTACTGTTGCTCCTGATAGTTTTCTAACTCCTTTTATTACTGCTGTTTTTCCTTCAGTTGTAATTTTAGCACCCATTTTATTTAATTCTGCTGTATATCTATATCTATTTTCGAATATATTTTCTACTATAATGGACGTTCCTTTAGCTACTCCTAAACAACTTGCTATTATTGGCTGCATATCTGTTGGGAATCCAGGATATGGCATTGTTTTTAAATTGCATGATTTTAATCTATTATTTGCTATTAAATTAATTTCTTTTTCTTTT
>ENA-OPNI01000638-OPNI01000638.1-human-gut-metagenome-genome-assembly--contig:-NODE-638-length-11621-cov-1.457807_pt1 | contig 11621 bp, 9 predicted proteins | sample MGYA00241538_ERZ501773 | MGnify/ENA primary metagenome ERZ501773 (study PRJEB25962, sample SAMEA2042556) | human gut metagenome | biome: human gut; feature: human-associated habitat; material: faeces...
GCAAGCAATTCTTTTTACTTTAACAACTTAAAAAACTATGCTATAATACTCTTAGAATAAACTAGGAGGTCAAATGAAAAAGCAAAGCCCAATAATTAAAATCTTGTTATTTCCCATAAATCTCCTAAAATATGAAGTACTTGGAATCTATTACACACTATACGCTTTACTATACCCATTTATCTTTATATTTAATAAAATAGGGGATAAAGCGTACAGCAAATATGAAGAAAACGCTAGAAAAAATTCAGGCGTTAAAGAAATGGTTGAAGAAGAAGTAAACCTAGATAGTGGCACATCTGCATTCAAAGGTGAAGAAAAAAAAGAAATCAAAAAAGACGATCCATACAAAATAGAATATACAGAAACTCTTGAAGATAAATGGAACAAATTCTATAATAATCTTTCATTTGTCAAAAAACAAAAAGAAAAAGACCTAGCTCAAAACAAAAATCTAATTGCAGCTCTTCAAACTGACACTGAAAGAAGTGAAAAGCCAGTAACTTACAAATACGTTGCTTTAGATAGTTCTGGTAAAAAAGTAACAAACACATTCTATGCATATTCAAAAATGGAAGTATATACCTATCTAACTGGTGAAGGTTATACCGTTCTATCAATTGAAACCAGCAAATATATTGAACTTTTCTATGGCCCATCAGAATTTAATAATTTTCGTTTCAAAAACAAAGACCTAATATTCTGGCTAACTCAGTTATCTACATATCTTAAAGCCGGCATAACTTTAACAGATTCAATGCGAATTCTAGGTAAACAAATGAGTAAAAATCCCAGAAAGAAAAAAGTCTTTGACTCAATAATTTACAACCTAACTCTAGGTGAATCCTTTTCAAGTTCTCTAGAAAAGCAAAGAAACTCATTTCCAGCATTACTTATAAGTATGGTCAAAGCTGCTGAAGCCACTGGTGAACTAGAAGAAACCTTAGATGATCTAGCAAACTACTACACAGAAGTAGAAAACACCAGAAAAGCCATGATAAATGCCATGAGTTATCCAGCAATCATCTCTGTCTTTTCCATCGCTGTAATTGTCTTTATCATGCTATATGTTATCCCCCAATTTGAAGACGTATACGCATCAACTGGTGCAACCCTAAATGGTTATACACTATGGATTTTAAACTTAAGTAAATTCTTTGACACTAACTTTGCCTTAATCATAGGTGGCTTAGTAATAATAATCTCAATCATTATCATCTTATACAAAAAAGTAAAATCATTTAGAAAAAACTTCCAAATATTTGCTATGAAAATACCTATCTTTGGTAAAATAATCATCTATAAAGAAATGAATATCTTTGCTAAAACCTTTGCATCTCTTCTAAAAAACAATGTCTTTATCACTGATAGTATGAACCTTTTAAGTGAAATAACAACTAACGAAGTATATAAAGAAATCATGTTTAGAACTGTAAACAACATTGCTAGGGGAGAAAAAATAAGCACATCATTCAAAGACCAATGGGCTGTTCCAGAAGTAGCATACTACATGATCGTAACGGGAGAATCTACTGGCGAACTAGCCGCAATGATGAGTAAAGTAGCAGATTATTACCAAACAGAACATAAAACAATCATTAACAACATGAAAAATTTTATTGAACCAGTAATGATTATCTTCTTAGCTGTCGTAGTAGGTGGGATCGTTCTAGCCGTAATCTTACCAATGTTCAGTCTTTACAGTCAAATTAAGTAGGTACAACATGGAAATATTTATCTTCATAATAGGCCTCATATTTGGCTCCTTTTATAACGTAGTAGGACTAAGACTTCCAGATGGTGAATCCATCATCAAGCCAGGAAGTCACTGCCCAAAATGTAATCATAAACTATCATGGTATGAAAATATCCCTGTATTGTCCTATATATTCCTAAAAGGAAAATGTAAAAACTGCAAACAAAAAATATCATTTATCTATCCAGCCATCGAACTATTAACTGGAGTTCTCTTTACTGCAAGTTATATAATCTTTGGTTTAACATATGAGTTTGCTATCGCTCTAATCTTATCAAGCCTAGTATCAATCATCTTTGTAAGTGACTCTAAATACATGATCATAAATGATAGTCCATTAATAATATCAGGTATTCTTATCACCATCATTAAAATTATTAGTCTTGGATTAAAAGAAACCATATATAGTATTTTATCTGGCTTACTAATATTTATCATAGTATATCTACTAATGTTACTTGGAAACTTCCTATTCAAAAAAGAATCACTAGGTGGTGGAGACATTAAACTATCATTCATCGCAGGACTAACTCTAGGCCCAATCCTTGGAGTATTCTATATCATCTTAGCATCATTTCTTGCTTTTCCATACGCCATGTATATTAGTGTTAAAGGAGAAGAAGGAATGCTTCCATTTGGTCCATTCCTAGTAACAAGTATGCTATTACTATACTTTAACTCTGATCTAGCAAACATATTTATAAACGCCTTACTAGGCTTATAAGGAGGAACTATGAAAAACAAAGGATTTACCCTAGTAGAACTTTTAGCAGTTCTAGTGCTAATTTCATTAGTAATGGTAATCGCTATTCCCGGAATCTTTAAAATGCGTGACCGAATGAACGAAAAAGCCCTAAACGCTAAAATCGAAAGCATTGAAAGTGCTGCTATAATGCACGTTCAAAACAACTCTAACAAATATAAAAGTTACTTTGGTGAGTGTACTACAAATGGTACTCACTGTGAGTGTACAAACAACAAATGTAAATATAAATTCGTAATAAATATTAAAGACCTTATCAAATCCGGTGACTTAAAAAAAGAAACAAAAGACGAAGAGACTATCGAAGAAAATTCATGCAGTATCTATAATCCAAAAGATAAAACAATGTGCATGGACTGTCTAGACATAAATATAACACTAGATGCAACATACAAAACAGCAACTGCTTCCTTAGATTTAAACTCAGCAAATGTATGTCACGAAGAATACACTACAAACTAAAAAATACATTAGTTACTTCATTTCACTAATGTATTTTTTTAATGTTTTAGCATTTGGTCCAAATATTATCTTAAGTTGATTATCAATTTCTACAATTCCTTTAGCACCAAGCCTTTGAATAGCTTCCTTATCTGCTAAAGTAACATCCTTTAAAGTAACCTTTAATCTAGACATTGTAACTTCACTATCAATAATATTTTCTTTACCACCTAAATATTGTACTAACTTATTTATCTCATAAGTAAAATTCTTTTTATTAAGTTTAACAACTACAAATGAAATAATTAATAGTACAAAAAATATAATTAAATATTGCCACCACATATATTCATCACCTAAAAATATTATACTATATTAAAACAAAAAATAAAATCACTAAATAATAACCATTTACATAAAATATATTGAGAAAATGAAAGGGTGAATTAATATGTGTAATAATAATACTGAAACAAACTCTGGCAACTGCATTGCTGAAACTCTAAAAGTAATTCAAATACTTCAGCAAAACGTTTGTCCTGAAAGTGGACTAGATTCATGTGATAGACCAATGCTAGGTGGTTCTCCAAACTGCATAGTATGTAACACTAGACCAATAATGCTTTATACATGTGCTGGTAATGGAACACCATTTTCTATGCCAACAACTAAAGACGCTACAACAGACTGTACTGCAACTGGAGCCACAAACTGTAGTACAGTATTTAGAGTAGAAAAGGTAGATGACAACTGTGCAACATTTAGAGTTCTAGTAGCAAATGCAGATAGCACTACAGAGCCATATCTATCAACAAACAGTTTCTTCACAATGAACCTAAACTGCTGCTGCGCTATTAGATGTTTAAACGACTGCTTTGTAGATAACATATGCAATAACTAAAATGCCCTCGAGGCATTTTTTTATGTTAACATCTCAGTTGTCTACTTTAAGTATACCAGTACAGATTCAATATAATAAAAAAACAATTCTTATTAAGTCTATCAAGCATAGACTTTTTCTAATTGACAATAAAAGGTTAATAATTTATAATTTTATTAGATAATAGGAGTAGAAAATGAAAAAGAAAATAGTATTAATGATTGCACTTCTAAGTATAACCTCTAATGTACAAGCTTTATCATATATTAAAGCAGAAAATAATTTATGTACAGAAACGGAAAATTATAAAAAATGGAAATTACTATCACCGACTGAAAGACAAAATACTATCATGCCAGTAAAATGTGAAGAGTTTTACACAACAAATAAAGACTTAAGCGCATCTGTAGGTAATACTTTTAATGTAAATTATAAAACATTAAGAAAATTTTCTTTATTAGACTATGGAAAAGTAAGTAAAGCACATGACCAAGAAAAAACGAATATGTGCTGGACTTTTGCGACTACTTCTACAATCGAGTCATCTCTATTAATAGAGCAAAATAAAGAAGTTGACTTATCAGAAAAACATATTGACTATAGTACAATTTATACACTAGATGATGGCACAAAAAATCCATTCGGTTACTATAGTAAAACTAAAGATGTTGGTGGCAACTATTATTTATCAGGTGCCTATCTATCTGCTGGACGTGGTCCAATTTTAGAAACAAAATTACCATGGGGTACCTCATCAAGTTCAAAATCTAATACCCTTAATCAAAAAAGTGATTACTATGTAAATGAAATTGACTATATATCAAGCAAGTCATGTGATGCAAATACTATCTTAGCAATCAAAAAGAATTTAACTGAATATGGCGCAATGGGTGCTGTAATTTACGCAGAAAGTCCAACATACGTATCCGATGATAAACTTGCATACTACTACAATGGATCAAAATCAATTAACCACGCTTTAACAATTATTGGCTGGGATGATGACTATAGCGCTTCAAACTTTAAAACAACACCAAAAGGAAATGGTGCATGGCTTACTAAAGATACTTATCCTACAATATTTACTGGAAATAGTACTATTCCAGCAGGATATCATTATGTAAGTTATTATGATACTAATATCTGTGCAAGTTTAATGAGTGCTTATAAAGTTGAAGCAGCATCATTTGATAATAAATACACAAATAACATTCATGGCTTTAGCGGAAATATTGAAACAACTGACGCATCATCTATTATTTTTAAAAATATCTACACAAAACAAAATAATGCTTCAGAAAAACTTTCTAAAGTAAATATTTTTACTGGCTATCCAGGCGATAAATATGAAATCTACTATTCAGACGTTGATGACTATTCTAAAGCGGTAAAAATAGGTGAAGGAACGGCTACAAAAGAAGGATATACATCAATAAACACATCTAAAAATATTAGCATCACTAGCGAAAAATTTTATATATACCTTAAATACACTACTGCATATAAAGAAGTAGATAATGGTAAAACTTACTACGTTTTCCCAGTAGAAACCTTTGCTTCATCAAGTACTGCTGAAGACAAATGGTACTATGTAGCAAATAAACCTAGTGGAGTAAGTTACTATAGCATAGACTCAACATCATGGATAGATACAACAACAAATAATTCATTACAATTTTATCCAGTAATATCAACATTTACTAAAAATGAAACAGAAAACATTGAAATCAAAAACACTACTAAAAATCCAACTGACCTTAACATTCAAAATGGTGGGTATGTTTATATCACTTTAAACTTAACAAACGTAAATATAAATGACTTATCTTTAAAAATCACTAAAAATAATACTGACGTAACAAATAAGTTTACTATTACAAAAGATACAAATGGTTTTAAAATAACCTTAACGGATAAAGTAACTGCTGGAACTTATGAAGTAACAATATCATCAGCAAATGCAAGTACAAAAACAACATTTACCATAGAAGACAAAAAAGATGTTTTAGTAACAAATATTAATATAGTTGGTAAAGATGAAATAAGCGTTGCTGGTACCCTTAATTTATCAGTAGAAATAACACCAACAAATGCCACAAACAAAAATATATACTGGAGTGTCAACAATGTCCGAGTAGCTACAATTAACCAAAGTGGTATCTTAACTGGTATCAAAGAGGGCGATGTAATTGTTACTGCATCAGCAAAAGATGGAAGCGGCATTAAAGCAACTAAGACAATTAAAATAATTGATATTAATAAAGAAGAAGGTAATGGAGAAACAATCATAAATAACAATGGTAATAATCAAAATCAAAGCAGTACTGAAAACCCCAAAACTGGAATCAGCAATCTAACTGCAGTTCTTCTATCATGCTTATTTATAACAGTAACATTATTCATTTTAAGTAAAAAACATAACGTATTTAAAAAATTCTAAGAAAGCCTAAAAACTTTCTTTTTTTAACTTGTAAATAAATAAAAAAATATGTAGAATATAAAAAAGAAGAAGGTGATTCCATGAAATATATAAGCCTACTACCAGCTGATCTTTACACAGTAATAAACAAAACTTTATTAACTGAATATGACAAGAAAAACTTAATAAGCCTATACGAACCTATTATTGGTGCTCTTCCCGTAAGTTTATACTTATCTTTATGGAGTGACCTAGACAAAAGTGAAACATCTAGCATAACTCACACTCATCATCACCTAATGACCATTCTAAAAACTAAATTAGATGATATTAAAGAAGCAAGAAAAGCCTTAGAAGCAACTGGACTTCTTAGAACATACTACAAAGATGGTGAAGAACTAAACAGTTACATATATGAACTATACGCACCACTATCTGCATCAGAATTCTTTAATCATCCAATTCTAAATATCGTCTTATATAATAACATAGGTAAAGATGAATACGAAGAACTTATCAAAAACTATAAAAAGAAAACTTTTAACTATACAGGTTTTGAAGAAATAAGTGAAAAAATAAATACAACATTCTCATCAGTACCCGCATCTATGCTAGCTGGATCATCCATCAAAGAAAAAGAAACAAACAAACCCGAAGTAACCAATCTAATTGACTTTGACCTTCTATCATCAAGTATTCCTAACAACATTCTAAATGAAAAAACACTAAATAAGAAAAATAAAGAACTAATAAACTCACTAGCTTTCATCTACAACCTAGATACTTTAAAAATGAGTGAAATCATGCGTATATGCTTAGATGAACAAGGAATGCTTAACAGAGATATCCTTCAAAAAGAAGTCAGAAAATATTATGAATACAACAATACTGGGGCACTACCAACACTCATCTATAGAACTCAGCCAGAACACTTAAAAACCCCAGATGGAGATACATCAAGTAGAGGTAAAATGATCTACATCTTTGAAAACACCACGCCATATGACTTTCTAAGAAGTAAATATAAAATTGGCACGCCAACTGCATCAGACTTAAAAATTTTAGAATATCTAGCAGTTGAACTAAACATGACTCCAGCAGTAATCAACGTCCTAATTGACTATGTTCTAAAAATAAACAATAACAAACTAACTAAAGCATTTATTGAAACAATCGCTGGTCAGTGGGCTCGCCTTGGAATCAAACCCGCACGTAAAGCCATGAAAGAAGCTGAAAAAGAATACAAAAAGAAACCTAAAAAAGAAGTCAAAAACGTAAGCAAACTTCCGGTATGGTTCGGTAAAGACCAAGCAAAAGAAGAAATAAGTGAAGAAGAACAAAAAGAAATGGAAAATCTATTAAAGGAGTTTAGATAATATGGAAGAACTAAAAAAATATCAAAAATCTAACTTAGATGACGCTCTAAAAAAAGATTATGCCCATGCTCTAACAAACGAAGAATTTAAAAAAACAGTCAAAAAACTAAAAATAAAAGATAGCATTGCTTACAAATACACATCAAAAATTGAAAGAACAATGCAAGAACTAGAAAACTGTAAAAACTGCAAAAGCATTCACATGTGCAAAAATAAAGTTGAAGGTGCAGTATACTATCCAACCGTTGAAGAAGATTCCGTAACATTTAACTATGTTGCTTGCAAATATAAAAAAGCAATCCTTAAAGAAAAAGCCGAAATAAAATCAGAGTTCTTTGAAATGCCATATGAAATTAAAACTGCAAAAATGTCTAACATCGATATCACGGATGCTAAAAGAGTAAAAATAATCAAATGGCTAAAAAAATTCTATGATAACTTCAAAGAAGGAAAAACAGAAAAAGGCTTATACTTACATGGATCCTTTGGTAGTGGTAAAACATATCTAATTAGTGCTCTTCTAAATGAACTATCAAAAGAAGGCTACACCGCACTTATAATCTACTACCCAGAATTACTAAGAAGCCTTAAAGAATCATTTACAAATGACGACTATTACACAAGAATTAAAGCGATAAAAGAAGCAGACCTTTTACTTCTAGATGACATTGGTGCAGAAACCGTAACCGGATGGAATAGAGACGAAGTCCTAGGAACAATCCTTCAGTATAGAATGGAAGAAAAAAAAGCAACATTCTTCACATCAAATTTAAACCAAGAAGAACTAGCATCTCACTTTAGCACATCTAAATCAGCAGAAGAACAAATTAAATCAGGCAGAATAATGGAAAGAATAAACCAATTAACTGAAAACCTTGAATTAATAAGTGATAACAGAAGAAAATAACCTTCTGTTTTTTGTTGCTTTTTTACATTCCTTGCTTTACAATAATATATAGAAAGTAGGAGAGTGTAAAAATGAAAAAGAAAAAATATCTATATTTATTATTACTACTTATTTTACCGATAATCTTTTTTAGCGTAAGTAAAATAAATTTAAAAAATAGTATTAATAAAAACACAAACAAAACAGAGAATAGTGAAGAAATAGCGCTAGGTTCAACATCAACAATAACATTTACAGATACGACCCTAAAGGTATGTGCAAATCCATGGAGTTCTAATCACGACAATAAAATAAGACAAGTAACAAAAGTTACTATAACATGCAGAAATAGCAGAACAAATTTTAACTCTGGAGAATTAACTGTAATAAGCAAAAAAGCTCCATTTTGGGATAATCAGTGTGGAACACTTAACGTATCATCTTGGGCCGGCGGTGGATATAATTGTACAATAAAAATGATTAATACAACTTATAAAAATTATGAGGTTGATAAAGATACGAAAACAGCTAATAAAATTAATAAATATATTCTAGATGGTAATGGTGGAAAGGTTAGTTATATAAGTTCAGGTAATGCATCGTCACTAACACTTAATGGTGTATATGGTTACCAAGCTGAATTAGGAAAATATAGTGCCAAGCGTGATGGATATTCATTTGAAGGATGGGGAGAAACTGCTTCTTGCACATCAGGAAGCAAATCAACCGCAATTTTTAATACAAACAACAAAAAATATTATGCTTGCTGGAAGAAAACTTCATCATCAAACCCAGGAGGGGGTACCTGTAAAGGTGGCGAAACATACAACTTTACTGTTAAAGTGGGAGAGCAGGTTGAATTAAGAAAAGCAATAATTAAAAAATGTAATTTTTCAACAGACCCAGCAGCTACCGCGGGCTCATATAAAATATTATCAGGAAGTGAAAATATCACGATAACAAATAACTCCGCAACAAGTGGTGCAACAACTTATGCTAAAGGAGTAAAAACTGGAAATGCTAAAGTTGAATTATACTATCCACTGGTTGGAATAGGAAACAAAATAATATATGCTAATATAACAGTAACTGGCAATAGTTCAAATAATGGTTATACTGTAAACAAAACAGCATGGATAACACAAGATACTACAGTAAAAAACAGTTCAGGAAGCAATGAAACAATAAAGAAATGTTCCCAAATTTATGTGACAACATGTAATGGAAATTCTCAAGGAGCAATATGTTCATTCACTTATAATGGTAAAACATATTCAAGCCTAAATAGTAAATATTACAATACAACAAAACCATCGGCATGTAACGGCGGCGGTGGTGGTGGTGGAAATACTCCACCCCCTATAACTCCAGTTCCAACACCAATTAAAAATACTGAGCCAATAAATGTCGTAAGATATGCTAAAAACAACGCATCCGCAGGTGGTAAACAAGTAAACTGTGGAGATGAAGTTTACGTAACAACGTGTGAAACGCTTACATCAAGTACAAATCCAACATGTGTAGTTACAAAAATAAATGGCGTATCAGTTAATACAACAACAAGAGTATATAGAAATCAATTAGTAATGTCTAGAAGTGCTCTACCAGAAAATTGTAGTAGTGAAACTAAACAATACACTATAAAAGAAACTTCATTTTATACCTCAACATCTAAAATTGGCTCAAAAACTGATAACAGCATTCCATGTGCTGAAGAAGTTACAATTAATGGAAGTTTATCTGAAGCATGTACTTATTCAAGTAATAAATATTGTAAAGTAACTTATAATGGAAGTGAAGGATATGTCTATCGTTATGACTTAAGTTCATCTCAAGTTGATCCTGCAACATGCCCAGAAGAAGTAGAAGCAAGTTGCTATTATGATGAAACTAATGACAAATATATTTGGTCAGAAGAAGACCTATCAGATAAATATACTATCGATGCATCAGCAACTACAGAAGATGATTGTAATGCATTAAATGGTGATGGTGAAAAAAATTGTAAAACAAGCGATAAACAAACAGAAGTTAAAGAAACTAAAAAACAAGTAAAAGTATGTTATGAAAAGAAAAACAATAAAATAACAGAAACAACAGACATCATGGATATGTTCTCTTGTGCAAAAGATTACACTCAAAATCCAGTTGAACAAACAGAAAACACATGCGATACAGTAAAAAATGGAACATGTCATAAAACATACTTAGTATCATGTTCAAACGGAACAAGACCAGCGTTAGAAATAACAGCATCCCTACTAAATCAAGGATTGGGTACAATTACTATTAAAGGAAGAAAAATATCTAATGAAGTAACAAGTTATTACTTAGATGATTCATCTAATCCAACAGTAGATAGTTTATGGAAAGACTTTGCCGATTCAAATAAAGTAGCATACGAACAAAAAGAGGCTGGTTTATACTATGCTTGGGTAAAAGATGAAAAAGGAATCTTAAGTAGACCAATGTTTGCTGTCGTTCATGATGCTGATATTACAAACACTCTTCAAACACTAAGCGTAAAAGATGCAAATGACGTAGCAGTAACTCTAAATAGTATTGAAGGTGAAAACGCTTACTTAGACGTAATGCCAAGTGATTATTCACTATTATCAAATAGACTTAAAAATGATAAAACTCTAGCAGGCTTTGATTCATTATCAATGGGATATAAAGTAGAAGTTAATAGCGATAAAATAAGCGTTTTTGCAACCTTAACAAGCAGCGATGCTTCATACGTTGAAGGATACGAACCAAGAACAGTTAACTTAGATTATGGTGAAAATAAAATTTTAATTAAAATTAAAGAAATGTCTGCAGATCTTGTATCCTTCCACGGACAGCTTTCTTCCTCCTGTCTGCAATCTCCTCTGTAACCTGCCCGAGCATGCTGTGTACCCGGACCAAAGAAGCTTTCTGATTAAAAAAGACCACCTTTTCAAAGGGCCATCTGATCACGGTAGGAAAGGTCATTCCCGCTCCCAGTTCCAGCACACAAAGCTTTTTATTTACCGTTCCCTGCAGCCACTTTCGGTAATTACCCCACTGCTCCAGATAACCTTCCTCCGCATAAGAAGGCGCCTCTACCCGGTTAAAA
>ENA-OPNI01000639-OPNI01000639.1-human-gut-metagenome-genome-assembly--contig:-NODE-639-length-11619-cov-3.546178_pt1 | contig 11619 bp, 5 predicted proteins | sample MGYA00241538_ERZ501773 | MGnify/ENA primary metagenome ERZ501773 (study PRJEB25962, sample SAMEA2042556) | human gut metagenome | biome: human gut; feature: human-associated habitat; material: faeces...
CAGACGAAACAAAAACAAAGACAATGCAAATTGATTTGATTTCAAATAGTTCAGGTTCTTCTCAAACAGGAACTGTTGTTCGAAATAAAGCAAATGTAGTTTTAACCAATGGTGAAAGTGGTGAAGATAAAGATATTGCAAGTTATAATTATAACACTGCAACGGGATTATTTGAATTAACATTAAATCCTTATATTGATAGTGATAGAACAATTGAATTTGCAGTATATACTGAACTTGGATATCTTGCAACTTTATCTGTTCATTTAAAGGCAAATGCATCATATACTTCTAAATTAAGTGAATTAAATGGAGGAAAAGACTATGCATTTGGAGAATTATTTACAATCACTTTAAATGGAAATGAGCCAACTTTAACAGTAGATGCACAATTTAGTGGCGAAGGAAGTAAATTTATTAAATGGAATGAAGATACTCAAACAATTTCTATAGCAGATTTGCTTGAAGACCATAATTTAACTATTGATTTTACATTGACTTTTTCAGATGATCAAGATGAATCAATAAATGGTAAACAATTCAAGTTTTCTTATTCATATAAATTGAAAGCAAACATAATAAAGAAAACAAATGTAACATCTGATGATTTAACTATTGCAGGAAAAGAACACACTATTATAGTTGAAAATTTATATGGATTATCTGAAGAGTCAATATCAATAAGAGAAGATACAAAAATTACACTTGAACCATCTTCATCAAGTCCAGCATTTGCAGGGTTAAAAAATAATATAGTTTCTACAAATTTCGTTTCAACAAGAGGAACGGTTGATATTGATTTAACTGTATCATTTAAGTTTGAGGGCGAGGAAGGTGCTGTAGAGCAAACTTATGTTGTTAGATATTCATTTACTGTTTATCCAAGTGTTGAGATTTCTACTAATTATCCAAAACCAACTCAAGATTATAATGAAGAAAGGGAATATGTAGAAAATGAGACTACATTCAATAATGTTTTAAATGATTTCTTTATGCATAATCCAGTCTTTGCTGGTGAGAATTTGGAAGGAGATACAAATTCTAAATCAAGAATTTATATCAAAGAAGCAGAAAAAACAGACAATCAAATTTCTTATAATAATCACAAAACTGATCCTACAGTAGGAAATATTTCAATTATTGTTTCAAAATTAAGCAATGCTACAGTATCATATAAAGTAACTGGAAATGATGTCGTTTATCCTGAAATTAATTCAAGTATTCCAGTAAACGCATCAATTACATTTATTAGAGGAAATTCAGGTAAAATTACTAGTTTGGCAAAAATACAAATGTTGGGGTCTATTGAAGAAAGTCTTTATGGCGATTATTATTTAGTATTTAAAAACAATTCTTTATATAAGGTATCAAATATAGTTGATTTTGATAAAGAAGATTTGGGAAAAGAATTGAATTTAGATTTAGGAGTAAACGTTGAAGGATACGAATTATTCGGTGTTTATTCAGTTAAGGATATTTCAGAAAATAAAAATCTAACTCTTAAAGATGGTAGGTTAACAGGAAGTTCTGAAGATATTGTAGTTGAAAATGAATTGAATAGTTTATCAAATGTAAAAGAAAAATTATTTAATAGTATTTCTTGCACAACTTCAGGATTTACAGATAATGGTCAAGATTCAATTGTTACTTTTACGTTAATTTATCAAGAAGTAAGCATGACTTATAATGTATACATTTTAAATAACGCGTTAAGTGTTAGAGTTAATAATGTTTCAAATAATACATCTTCTGGTGAACTTGGCGGTAGCACAGTTGGATATGAAAAGATATATGTAGATGCCACATCTACAAAGGATTTGTTTGCAGAATATCGAATGGCTAATGTTCAAATGTCATCATCAATGCAATCTTATGCAAATCAATATTATTTAGTATTCAAAAATACTGCTAATACTACCTATATGGCATCTTATCCAATTTATTTTAAGGCAGGTGATCAAGGTAAAAATTTGAATATTGACCTAGGCATATCAATGAAAGATTTTGATTTTGTTGGTGCTTATCTTACCTCAGAGTTTAATGGCGACAATAAATTAAAAATACAAGATAATAAAATAACAACTGATCCAGATGTTAATATTGAAGAAGAATTAAATAAAATTGGTAATTCTAAAAACGATTTATTTGAACAAGGAACTATAACATTAATTAATAGAATTCAATTAATATATGGAAATAATATTGTTGTTGACTATGATTATTTTTCAGATAATTTAACGGCAAATTATCCTCAAGAAGATGAGAAATCATTTGACATTGATATAATAGAAGAAGGCAAATTAAAGTATGGTATTGATGACATTGCAGAAATTAATCCTTTAGCATCTTATACAAAGAATGATGGCTCAATTGATGATGATAATACAGTTGAATTTGTTGCAAAGTATTACTTTATGCCTACTATTGATATTGATGTTGATGCACAAATCACTCAAGCAGGATTTTTAACAAATCTTGAAGTAAATAAAGAATATGATAGCGTTGTTGAATTGTTTGGAATAAGACATCCTACAAACAATAGATTATTAAGTTCTTCAGAATTTACATCTTCAAATATTTCTTTGAATATGGAAATATTAGAATTTCCTTCTATTGATGTTATTGATGATAATGACGTAGTAGTAGTATCAATTATAAGTGAATATTTTGATAAATATGATTTCACAGAATTTACAAATATAGCCCCAAACAAAAAAACTGAACAATATTTATCTTTCTCAAAGAAAGATAATATAATTGATGAAAATACAAAATATACTTATGATTATACTTTGCTTCCACTTGGTGCAAAGAACCAAGGTGATTATGAATTGATCAAGTTTACATACACAAATTCAGGTTTTACAAAAGAATTTTATGTTGTAGTAAAAATTATGCCAGATTATAGTGTGAAATATGGTGGAAGTGAAGGAAATGCAAAAGATGAAGGAACATACGTATCTAATATAGATAGTATATATACAATTTCTGCTATGGAAGAAAATTATGAACATGGCAATGTTTATAGTCAGTTTACATTACTAGGTGAAAATGGACATTTATCAATAAAACATACAAATGGTGATAATACCAATAATGAACTTGCCAACACATTTACATTAGTAATGAATTTAAATGAAAATATTGATTCTGTTGTTTTCAATAATGATACTAATATTTCACAGAAACTGATGGTTAATGGAACAGAAGATGATGAAGAGACAGTATTAAATTTATATGATCAAGGGTGGGAAAATCTTCCTTCATGGGATAATAAAGAAGAATCTGCCTTTGAAAATGAAAATATTAAACAGTTGGTTTTAAATACAACCAATAATGGTCTTGTTTTCAAAAATATACCAATTGTAATATTTGGAACACAATATTATATGATTGAAGGAAAGGATTATTATAATTACACATTTAGACTTTATTTCTGTTTACAACCACCTCAAGGATATACAACGCCTTCTTCGACACAAGAAACTATTCAATTAACGGAACTTGAATATTTTGATGTTGGATCACAGTATGAGTTACTTCAAATACAAAAAACAACAGAAGCAAAGGATGATAAGAATATTCATATTGTTTCAAATCCAAGAACACCGGAGACAACTGATAATGTAAGTTTAGTTGAATTGCAAGGTATTAAAGCATGGGCTTTTGCTTATGATTATACGACAGAAAAAGATCAGGTATATTTAACAAACAATACAGATGTTAAGGGGGGATATGAACTCGCTTCAGAATATATAATGAGTTCATCAGATCAAGAATATCTTAATATAAATAATTTGATGTTAAAATATATTACAGTAGAAAATATTAGTTTCTATGATCAAGATAATCCAACAGAACCTTTAACTTTCTATAATGATGAAAATACAGAAGTCTCTGCATTGACACCGACATCCTCAGAGACTTCAGATGCTAATGCAAATGGTTATCATTTAGCGACGGCTCGAAACGGAATGGATGGTTTCTATTATGGAATGACGGCAAATGAATTACGAGGTGTATATACCAAACCTGAAGACCAAGAAGCAAGTGATGTAAGTTCCTTGGCTGACGAGGACAAACAAACAGAATATTATAAACCTTTCCAAGTTCCAAGATTTACAAATACAGATATTTTTGCAAATTCCAATACTGCAAATGTAACTATGGTAATAACTTTAAAATATAATGATGGCAACACAATAGAATATTATGATTGTCCTATTTCGGTTGAATTGATACGTGAAATTACTATTAAGGAAAATGATAACATTGTTGTTAGAGATGGTAATCCTCAGTCAGTTAAAGCTGGATTTACTATAAATGGTTCAGATATAACGACAGAAGATTTAGGTATGACTACATCATTTATAAATGATACTCTTGAAGTTATGGTTAAAAACAATAGTTCTTTAACTTTTGAAATGATGCTTACAAGAGAAGATGGTTCATCAATTTCAACATCTGTTACAGTTTCTAACACAGGAACAAATTTCTTTAAAACCCATTATATTTCTTTATCTCAATATTTTGGATTAAATGTTCAAGTTGGTGATAAAGTAACATTAAAAGTAAATGATTTAAATGGAGCGAGTTTCTATTATATTACAGGCGATGCATCGACATCATTTACATATTCTAGCACAAGTGATTCAAATGTATTTTCTATTGGAGAAATTGAAAATGATGTTATTTATATTGATGATGCTTCGATGCTTGATCCAAATATGTATTATACGACTACAAAATATTATATAATAAATATAAAAATTAATAATGTGAGTTATATGTATAGAGTATCTAAATTATATTATGTAACTGGGTATTACTATCAATTAGGAAGAAATTATATAACAGAAATTGCCTATAATTTAAATAATGAAGACGAAACAACATTATTATCAGAGTGGTTATCATCAAAAGCTCCTAGTCCAATATATTTATATGACGCAACGGTAGTTTCTGGAAGCATAACCATAGGAAGTCCAAGCAATCAACAGAACATCCAAATTTTAAAATTTAGTATAGATCCAATTGATGGTGCATCAGGTAAGGCATTAATCGATGCGAATGGAAACATAACCATTACTTCTTTTGGAAAAGATGAGTATATAAAAGTCAATATCTATATGGGAGTATATGGAAACGATAGGAAAATAGGAGGTTCTGATACTACTTATATATTATTAGGTTCAGTTCGTTTAGGATTAAAAAGATAAAAATATTAAAATCATAAAATTTAAGGAGGAAAAAGTAAATGTTTGCTGACTGGTTCTTATTGCTTATCACAATATCTGCATTTTTAAACTTTTTCCTTCTTTTAATTATGGTTTTTCTCGAAAAAAGAAAACCTCAAACAATTATTGCTTGGATTACGATTTTAACTTTCGTTCCAATTGTTGGTTTTATTTTGTATGTAATATTTGGAAGTGGTTTGAGTCGTCGTGTCCGTCAAATGATAAAAAAGAAAGCAATTTCAGAAAGAGATATTATTAGAAATATTAATGGTATTCAAACTTTGGAAGAAGCAAAATTAGATGGAATTTTAAAAAATGATGTTGAATTAGTTTCATTATGTTATTCTTTTGGCTCTTATCCTATACCGGGAAATGATATTAAAATTTTTACTAATGGTATAGATAAAATAAATTCTTTGAAAAAAGATATTTTATCTGCAACAAAATCAATTAATATAGAATATTACATTTTTGCAGATGACAAAATAGGAAAAGATATAATGAATTTATTGTGTCAAAAAGCAAAAGAAGGTGTAGATGTTAAATTAATATACGATTCTATAGGCTCAAGGAAAGCCCCTAGACGATTCTTTAAAAAATTGGAAAATGCTGGTGGGCAGGTAGGAGAATTTTTCCCTCCTTTTATGCACATAAGACTTCTAAATCTTAAATTGAATTATAGAAACCATAGAAAAATTGCTGTTATTGATGGTAGAATTGGTTATACTGGTGGAATTAACATAAGAGATGACCACATGGGAGACCATAAAAAATTGAAACCTTGGCGTGATACACATATTCGTATAGAGGGTAGTGGTGTTTATGCACTTCAAAATATTTTCCTTGATGATTGGAGATATTGCAAGAATGATAATACTCCTCCATTATTATATTTGGAAAACGGATATTTTCCTAGTCCAAAGATTTGTGGGAATGTAACGATTCAAGCAGTATCTTCTGGTCCTGATAGTCAGGTTCAAAAGATAAAAGAGATATTTGTTCAAATGATAGTAAATGCAAAAAATAGGGTTTATATACAAACACCATATTTTATCCCAGACGATGTATTTTTTGCAGCATTACGTATCGCACAGAAGAGTGGAATAGATGTGCGAATTATGGTGCCAAAAATTCCAGACAAGCATACTGTTTATTGGGCAACATTGTCTTATTTAAAAGAAATGTCTGAACTTGGAATAAAAATTTATTTATATAATGGCTTTTTGCATAGTAAAACTATTCTTGTAGATAATAATAAATTATCAATAGGCACATGTAATACAGATAATCGTTCCTTTGGATTAAATTTTGAAGATACCATTATAATATATTCAAAGGAAGTAAATGAGCAATATGAAAAAATATTCAACGAAGATATGAAAAATTCACAAGAAATTAATATAAATTATTTTCAAAAGAAAAGATGGATTACAAAGTTTTTACAAGCAATTATGCGATTATTATCTTCTTTATTCTAAAACAAAAGATATAAAGAAAATATTTTAACATTAGTGTTTGTAAAAAATAAATAAGGAGATTAAAATGATAGAAAAAAGTTATGTCATGGTAAAGCCAGAATTTGCTAATTATAGAGATATAATAAATGAAATTAGGGCAAGACTTATTAAAAATGGATTATCAATTATTAAAGAAGGATATGTTCAATATGATGAAAAATCAGCAAAAAGACATTATGCAGAACATGTTGGCAAGGATTTTTATCCAGAACTTGAAAAATATATCACAAGTGATAAAGCCTATGGTATGATTGTAGGTGGAGAAAATGCTATTGCTAAAATAAGATTATTAGTTGGAGCCACTAAAAATCCTGCAGAAGGAACGATTAGATATGATATACCAAAAGAACTTGGGTTACCTTTAAGAGTTACACAAAATGTTGTTCATGCATCTGATAGTGAAAATTCTGCTAAAAAAGAAATAGAAATATTTGAAAACATTTTAGCAAATACATTAATGAATAATTTAGAATGATAGTTAAATAAAAATTAAAAAATAATATTTTTGTTTACTATTTTACAAATTATTAATGTTCTCATTTTAAAGATTGTGTGAGATAATAAAAAAGACTATGTAAAACATAGTCTTTTTTATTTATTTGTTTTATTTATTGAGAAAATCAAAAGTTATTTTTTTATTCTACCAATTGTTACGTTATCAACTTTTCTATTTCGTAATTCTTTTATAGGATGTTGAATGTCTTCAAGTCTATAATCTTCTTTATATTCTTTAATATGGTTTTCTATTACTATATGAGATGGCATTGTTTGAACATCTTTAATAGTTTTAGATTGATAAATAAAGAAATTATCATTTTCATTTAATTTGGTTACATTTGTATAACAACTTTCACCTAATGCAGTATTGTTTACCGTTTCTGCAATTATATTTCTAATATATTCTTTTTGTGGGGCAAATTTAATAAGTTCAGGGAATTCAGCATTTGGCATAATGTCATACCAATCTTTACTTTCATTTGCCCTTAAAATTTTAAGTGCTTCATGAAGATGTGAAAGTTCTTGTTCATAAAGCATTTCCCATATAGACTTTATATGTTTATCAGTTTCATCATTGAGCATAGAAAAGTATAAATAACATTCTATATATTCATGCATTAATAATTCTTCATACATAGTTGCACAAGGATCTATAAGACTTCCATATTCAGAAACGTGTTGTTCTTCAACCATTGCAATTTCGGTATAAAGTTCACGACCTTTTTGATGTTTATAAAAAGAGCCTAAATTCATATAATAATTCATTGTTTGTTGTTCTGCTGCTGTAATTATAGAAACATCACATTTAGTTATAGGATTTGCCGAAATGTTGCTTATTGGTCTATTTACAGCAGTGTAAGGGTGTCTTGGATGTGCAACTGTTGGTCGTCCAGGCATGATTTCTGTATAAGAACCAATATATTTTTCTGCATGTTCTTTCATATCCGTTTCAAGAAGATTTGCATAACGATATAAATGGTCAAAATCTTCAAGAAGAGCAAAATCTAGTGCATTTTTAACATTTTTATTTGTTTGTCTTTGTGCTAAAATTGCTGTAAGATCAACGGCGAGTTGTTCATAACCTAAAGTTGTTTGCAAAAGATTTTCATCTGCTGGCTTTAAATTTGCGATAAGTTTTTGTTGCTGTTGTTCACATCTTCTTATAAGCGAAACACTTTTTCTCAAATCGTTGTTACCACAATGTCTATTAAAATGATGTTTAGACCAAACAGCCTCATATTCAGTTCCGTTCATTAAAATAGCACGCACTCTAGTATAGGGGTCTACATCATTAATATTGTAAGGCTTAGGAGAAAGTTGCTTATATGACATGATTGTATTTTCAATTTTCTTTGGTTTTTCTAAAAAAGGATTTATACTCATTTTAACCTCCATAAAAGTAGTATTTACTTAATTGATAAATTTAATTCTTAAATTTGAAAAATGTGTATTTATTTGATATAATATTTAAAAATTATGTGGGGTCGAACATGAAAAAATTAGAATTATTAGCACCAGCAGGTAATTTTGAAAGTTTCAAAATGGCTATTAATAATGGTGCTGATGCTGTTTATTTGGGGCTTGATGATTTCAATGCGAGAGGAAATATAGAAAATTTCTCTATTAATAATATTGAAGATGTTGTAAGTTATGCACATTTATTTAATGTCAAAGTTTATATAACCCTTAATACATTGATTAATGATGATGAATTTGAAAAAGTTTATGAACTCGTGAAGAAAGCATTAATTGCTAATGTTGATGCTTTTATAGTTCAAGATTTGGGACTTGCCTATTTTTTGAAACAAAAATTTCCTAACATAGAATTACATGCCAGCACTCAAATGGGTATAGAAAATTTAGAAGGGGCTTTATTCGCACAAAAAGTTGGATTTAAAAGAATTGTTCTTGCAAGAGAAACTCCTTTATCTGAAATTAAGCGTATAAAAGATAATTGTAATATAGAAATAGAATATTTTATTCAGGGGGCTTTATGTGTTGCATACTCTGGGAATTGTTATTTATGTTCTTTGCTTGCCAATAGCAGTGGTAATCGTGGTAAATGCAAACAATTTTGTCGTCTTCCATATAGATTAGAGCAAAAAGGTATACAAAAAGAAGGATACTTGCTCAGCACAAAAGATTTCTGTATGATACCAATGATAAAAGAACTTGCACAAGCAGGTGTTTGTAGTTTTAAAATAGAAGGCAGAGCAAGGCGACCGGCCTATGTAGCACAAACAGTAAAAACTTATAGAAAAATTTTAGATAATAATTTTAATTACGGACAAGAAGATATTGTAGACATAAAAAAAGTTTTTAATAGAGGAGATTTTATTGAGGGATATTTTAAAAATCAATCTATAATTTATAGTAAAGTTCAAAATCATATAGGAATTTTAATTGGAGATATTTTAAAAATTAATAAAGGTAAAAAGTTTAATGTAATTTTTATAAAGAGTAATTTTGAATTACATAATGGAGATGTTGTTAAGTTTTTTAATAATGATAAAGAAGTAGGTATAGTTACAATCAATGATTTGAAAAAGGTAAAAGATAATGTATATAGTATTACTTCTATAGCAGATTTAAAAGAAAATTGGAAAGTAAGATTAATCGTTGATTCGGAAAATGAAAAAAAATTAATGCAGACAGTGAAAAAACTTAAAATTAATGTTAACTTCAGTGCAAAACCAGAGAATAAAGCAATTTTAAGGTTATGTTATAAAAATATAGTTGTAAGTGTCGAAAGTGAGTTTAAAGTTCAAAAAGCACTTTCAAAACCTATTACTGAAGAAGATTGTTTAACCCAAATTTCAAAATTAGGTGATTTGTTTGAAATTGATAATTTCTATTGTGATATAGATAATGTTTTTATAGCAAAATCTCAATTAAATGAAATAAGAAGAGAGGCAGTGGAAAAATTAAGACAGAAAATTGTTGAAGAGTATGAAAAAACACACAAATTAAATGAAAAAAAAGTAGAACAAAAACTTTTAATCAAGTTAAATGATTTTGAAAATTTAAAAACAAAAAAAATTATTATTTTTAATAATTTTAATAAATTCAATTTAATAAAAGATAAATATGATTACTATGTTTTTCAACCAAATGAATTTGATTTTAACAACATTTGTAAAGAGTATGAAAAATATTTTAATTATAATATTTTTATATCATTTCCGATCATGACCAATGAATATGAAATAAATTTTATTAAAAAAATTATTAGTGCTTGTCCTAATTGGGGTATTTATGCAAATAATTATTATGCTTTAGAATTGGCAAATAAAGATAAAATTATAATTGGTAACAATATGAATGTTTATAATTCTTATACTGTGAAGTATTACTCAATGCTTGGGTATAAAAATATTGTTCTTTCTGTTGAAAATATTGATTGGAGTAAAATAAAAAATGATGGTGCTAATTTATTTATGTTTACAAGTTTTTATCCAGAATATATGTATTTTCGTCATTGCCCATTCAAAGAACATTTAAAAAGCAAATGCAATAATTGTAATTATGATGAAAATTTAAAATATCATTTGAATAATATAGAATTTAAAATTGAGAGAAGAAAAATTCAAACCTGTCAGTTTGTTTTGAAAAGTAAAGATAAGGTGAATAGAAATTTTATCAAAAACATTAATACTATAGAAGAAATTTAGTTTATGTTGACATTGATGTAAAAAAATAGTAAAATAAATATTCAAAACTTTAATATAACCGAACTTATAAATAACCTAATTAGAAAACAAGAAATATTATTAAATGAAAAAGAAATCAAAGTCACATTTGATTATGAAAAAGATTTAGAAGTAAAAGGTGATACTTTTAGAATAGAACAAGTATTAACAAATTATTTTAACAATGCTCTGAAACACTTAGACAACAAGAAAGAAATTAAAATTTCTATTGACGATAACAAACCAAGCGGACTTGTTAGAATATCTGTATTCAATAGTGGAGAAAATATAGCTGATGAAGATATTCCAAGAATCTGGAATAGATTTTATAAAGTAGACTCTTCTAGAAATAGAGAAGTTGGCGGAAGTGGCATTGGTCTTTCATTAGTCCGTGCAATAATGAAACAACATCATATGAATTACGGTGTACAAAATGTTGATGGCGGAGTTGAATTTTGGTTTGAATTAGAAAAAGCAAATTCAGAAAACGACACACAAAATTGATATTCTATTCACAAATCTTACACAAATGTATTGTAATATAATCTTAAGGTAATCGTGAATACCTTTTAATAGCAGACTTGATTTTAGGTTCCCCCTTTATAGAGTCTGCTATTTAATTATTGATTTTTCGGGTATTTACGATTATACTTAACCTAAAAAGTTTTTAAATTGAAA
>ENA-OPNI01000642-OPNI01000642.1-human-gut-metagenome-genome-assembly--contig:-NODE-642-length-11607-cov-1.933345_pt1 | contig 11607 bp, 5 predicted proteins | sample MGYA00241538_ERZ501773 | MGnify/ENA primary metagenome ERZ501773 (study PRJEB25962, sample SAMEA2042556) | human gut metagenome | biome: human gut; feature: human-associated habitat; material: faeces...
TGGTTCATTTGCTGGCCCCTGCGCATCCTTCTGGGATGCTGCTTCGTCGGCATCGTGATCGGAGCCATCCTGGTGTTTCTTTACGGCGCCATTTCCAACCGCTATGACATTTCCGAGGTAAAGAGCAACATCCCGGAACGCACGGTGATTCTGGACCGTAAAAACCGCACCATCGGAACCCTGCACGGGGAAAACCGCAAGCGGGTATCCCTTCAGGAAGTTCCTCCCGTTTTTATTGATGCCCTGCTCCTGCGCGAAGACAACCGCTTTTACGACCATGGCGGCGTGGACTGGATAGGCGTGGGCCGCGCCTTTGCGCAGGTGCTCAAGCACAAGAGAGCCACGCAGGGTGCTTCCACCCTGACGATGCAACTCGCTAAAATTACGTACAACCACCGGGAGCGCAACCTGCATTCCAAACTGACAGAAGTAGCTCTGGCTAAACGCATTGAAGCCACTTACACGAAGGATGAAATTCTGGAGACTTACATCAACCGTATTTTCTGGGGGCACACCTTCCTGGGAATAGCGGCGGCGGCGCGGGGATATTACGACAAGGAACCCCGGGATTTATCCCTGGCGGAATGCGCCACCCTGGCCGGCATTATTTACGGCCCAAATGACTTTTCCCCCATCAAACACCCGGAAGAAGCCAAAAAAGTGCGCGATATCGTCCTTGGCCTGCTGAAAAACGAAGGCAAGATTACGGAAGTGCAGTATCAGGCGGCCCTGGCGGAGCCTATCGCCACCCGGACGCCCCAGTCCCGGTCTGAGGAAAATTACGCCATGGGTCTCGTGCGCCGGGAGCTGGACGCCATTCTGGAGGAAGAAGACATCCGCCTGGGAGGGCTGGTGGTGCATACCACATTGGACCTTGATCTGCAGAACGCCACGCTGGACGCCATCAACAAGCACATGGACGCGCTGGAAGCCCGCAAGGATTTCAAGAAGCACCTGGCCTCCCTGCAGGCCAGGCGGGAAAAGAGGGGCATCCTGAAAAACAAGCTGACCACCAAGGCGGAATATGAGGCATCCCTGGCCGCCTGGAAGGCGCTCCCTGCGGAACAGAAGGAAAAGACGCAGCCGCCGATGCCCAATTACATCCAATCCGCCGCCGTAGTCATGGACAATGCCACGGGGGCTCTTCTGGCCGTCGTCGGCGGCCGGGACGCGGAAGAACCCAAGCTGAACCGCGCCATTCAGTCCAGGCGGCAGACCGGCTCCCTGTTCAAACCTTTCATTTACGCCACGTTTTTCCAGCAGGGCAATTCTGCGGATACCCGCATTTCGGATGACAGGATTGCGTACGGGGAAATACGCGGAGCCGCCAACTGGTCCCCCCGCAATTCGGACGGAACGTACCGGGGCATGAAGCCGGCCTCCTTCGGTCTCATCCTTTCCCGCAACACCATGTCCGTGCGCATCGGCAACCGCGCCGGCTTGTCCAATGTCATTCAATCCGCACAACTGGCGGGCTTTCACGGAAATATTTCCCGCACCCCGGCCCTTTATCTGGGCACGTGGGAAGCGTCCCCTCTGGACATCGCCAGCGCCTACAGCGTTTTTGCCAACGGGGGCGTACGCCCCACGCCATACATCATTGACCATATTACGGATTCGCAGGGCCAGCCGCGCTTCGCCATCACCAAAAGCAAGCGCACCGTCTATTCCCAGCGGGCGGCGAACATAACCTCTTCCATCCTCCAGCAGGTCTGCAAGCCCGGAGGCACGGCAGGAAAAATTACCGCGCTGGGCTTTAAATCCCCCTGCGGCGGCAAAACCGGAACCACGAATAATTATACGAACGCATGGTTCGCCGGATATACGTCCAACCTCACCTGCAGTGTCTGGGTGGGGTTTGATTCCTCCACCAAAATTCTGGAAAAAGGCTACGGAGGCACCCTGGCCCTGCCCGTCTGGGTGGATATTATGCTTGCCGCCCAGAAGGAAGGCTATCCCGCCAACGCCATCCGTACGCGTCCCGGTTCGGAAGGGCAGGCCGTACTCGTCTGCCGGGAATCCAATCAACTGGCCCATTCCGGCTGCCAGTACGCCAAGACTGCGTATTTTGAAACCTCCGCAGGTTACCAGGCTCCCGCCAACATGTGTGAACGGCACATTCCCATGGCGGAACCGGATTCGGAAGAGAGCATTCCCTATGCGGAACCGCTGAACGGCAGCGACGATAACATCCCCCTGGCCGAACCCGTGGAAGAAACGGACGGCATCCCCTACGCCACCCCCATCTGATTGCTTATTTTTTCCTTATGATTTCCCCATTTTTTCCCTGGTTCCTGGCCTTTTTGCTGCTGATCGCCTGCGTGGCGCTGCTGGTTCTGCTGCTGCGGTACCGGGACCGCTCCGTCCGCCTCGAAGCGGAATCCCGCTCCTGGCAGGAACGGGCGGAGGACAGAACCCAGATGCTCCGCCGGGCGGAAGAGGTGCTGAAAGATTCCTTCGCCGGCATCAGCGCGGAAGTCCTCCGTAACTCGGAGAAACAGTTTCTGAACCTGGCGGAAACGCGGCTGCAAAGCCAGCGCCAGCAGGCCAACCATGACCTGGATTCCCGCAAACAGGCCATTGAGTCCATGCTGAAGCCGGTGAGCGAATCCCTGAAACTGGTCCAGTCCCGGCTGGGAGAGATGGAAAAGGAACGCGTGGGCGCCTATACGGACCTGAAAACGCAAATCCGTTATATCCTTTCCGGCAATGAAGCCCTGAAAAATGAAACCGCCAGGCTTTCCCAGGCTCTGCACCACAACAGCGTTCGCGGCCAATGGGGAGAACTCCAACTGCGCCGCGTGGTGGAACTGGCGGGAATGGTGGAGTACTGCGATTTCACGACTCAGGAAACCCGTTCCAGGGAGGAGGAACGGGTGCGGCCGGACATGGTCATTCACCTTCCTGGAGGCCGTTCCATCATCATTGACGCGAAAGCGCCCATGGCATCCTACCTGAATGCCGGGCAGACGGAGAATCCGGAAGAGCGCAGCCAGTGGATGGCCCGCCATGCCGCGGACGTCAGGAGGCATTTGCAGCAATTAAGCGCCAAGAATTACTTTGCCCAGTTTTCCCCATGCCCCGAATTCGTCATTATGTTCCTGCCCGGGGAATCCTTTTTCCAGGCGGCTCTGGAAGCAGACCCCTCCCTGATTGAATTCGGCGCGGAGAATAAAGTCATTCTTTCCACCCCATCCACCCTGATTGCCCTGCTGAAAGCCGTCGCTTACGGATGGAAGCAGGTGCAGCTTCGTAGCGCTGCCCATGGATCCGGAGCAGCCCACAAACCAGAAGCAGGAGCAGCTGGCGGATAATGCCAAGAAAATTTCGGAAGCGGGAGCGGACCTGTACAATACCTGCTCTATCCTTTCCGGTCATTTTTCCTCTCTGGGCAAGAGCCTGAACCAGGCGGTAGCCCAGTACAATAAAACCGTTTCCTCTTTTGAACACCGGTTCATCCCCCGGGCCCAGAAGTTGAAAAACCTGGGCGTCACCTCCACAAAGGAGCTTCCCCGCTCCCTGGAAGACATTACCGAACGGGCCAAATCTGCGGATGTTCCGGATATTACGCCCTGAAAGAGCGGCAACAATACGTCTTTTTCCCTTCCTGACCATTTCCGAGCCGGGAAAATACAGCTCTAAGGCATCCCCCGCAAACGCTTTCCTGCGCCTGGAAGCATCTTGGAGATGTAGAGGAATTCAGCCTCCGGCGGCCCTGCCCCTCCCGGAATTTTCAACAATTCCTATGCGCGGCAACGGGAAACGGCAGGCTGCTTTCATCATGCAGCCGGGCAGATAATTCCCCCGCGGCGGCGCACACCGGCACCCGGAAGGCATCCAGAGCGGAACGGGAACTGTAGCCCCACCCCACCAGAATAAGCCGTGTTCCGGCGTTCACGGCCGTGTTGCCGTCATGGGCGGAGTCCCCCACCATGCACACCTGCGCCGGCTCCCTGCCCCAGGAACGGACGATGGACAGCAGGGAGTCAGGTTCCGGCTTGCGCGGAAAGCGTTCGGAAAAACCCATCACCTCCCGGAAGGGAATTTCAGGCAGGATATGGCGCACCAGCGGCACCGTAACCGCATGGGGCTTGTTGGATAAAACGCCCAGAGGATGGCCTTCTCCGGCCAGGGACAACAGCATTTCCCGGATGCCGGGGTACGGAACCGTGCCCTCCTGCCAGGTGTGCGGGTATTCACGCATGAATCCCCGGTGCACCGCTTCAAAAGCTTCCTCCGGCACGTTTCCGTTGAAATAGCCTTTCAGGGAAGCCAGGCAAAGCTCCCGGGCCCCCTTGCCCACCATTTCCCGGATGGCGTCCACGGAATGCTCCGGATACCCCAGCGCTTTCAAGGCCAGGTTCAGGCCGCGGGCGATACCGGGAATGGAGTCCACCAGCGTCCCGTCCAGGTCAAAGACAAAACCCGTTTTCATGGATTCAATGGCAGAACCCCCGTTCGGAAGTTTCCACGAATTGGATGATTCTCCTCAGGCAGGCATTTTCCGCATACCCCGAATGCCGCAGTTCCTCCAGAGCTTCATGAACGGTCAGCTTTTTATTGACGAAAAGCTTTTTATAGCACATGCGCACGGCTTTCAGGTCTTCTTCGGAAAAGCCGCGCCTCTGCATGCCGATGGAGTTAACGGAACGCGTTACGGCCGGGTGGCCCTCCACGATCGTGTACGGCAGGACATCCTGGCTCACGCGGGCCATTGCTCCCACCATGGCATGTTCCCCGATGCTCACAAACTGGTGTACGGCGCAACATCCCGCCAGGATGGCGTAATCCCCCACCGTAACATGGCCGGCGGCGGTAGCGAACCCGGAGAAAATCACATGATTGCCGATCTGGCAATCGTGCCCGGCATGGCAGGAAACCAGGAAAAGGTTGTTATTCCCTATCCGCGTCGCGCCGCCAATGTCCGTAGCCCGGTTGATGGTGGCGTTTTCACGGAAGACGTTGTTATCCCCCACTTCCAGATAAGTCGGCTCTCCCTTGTATTTCAAATCCTGGCTTTTCAGACCGATGACGGAAAACGGGAAAAATTCGTTGCCGCTGCCGAAGGAAGAAGGACCGTCTATAACCACATGGCTGTGCAGCACGCAGCCGGGTCCCAGTTTGACATGTTCCCCGACAACGCAAAAGGGACCGATTTTAACATCATCCGCGATCTCTGCAGCAGGATGCACTACTGCCGTTGGGTGTATTTCTGGCATGGCTGAAACAAGTATGAAACAAATTCAGGTGATTAAAAGCCTAAACCCCGCAGGGCCGTCTTTTTATCACATTTGGCCGGAAGCGGCCGCATAAGCCTCCATCTCAGGCAGCCAGGGAATCAGCAGAACGTAGATGAGTTGAAGGCACAGAATAACCAGCGCCAACGTCATCACCACTTTGCGGAGCGTGAGGGAGCCGTTCAGCACATCCGTAGTCCCCAGCTTCCTGTCCCAGGGAGTAAAACCGAAACGGCGCACCCACCACCAGGAAAAAAACAGGGCCAGCAGCATCAGGGAAGGAGCAAAACACCCCAGGCCAAGCACCATGACGAACAGGGAGCGCCGGAATGCCATGGGGAAAGAAAGGCGTCTTCCCCGGTAGTCCCTGACGGAAACGCCCAGCATGGCTTTTCCCGGGGTTGTGCCCAATGTTCCAAGAAATGCAGTTTCAACGAGAACCATCGGGAGGCAGAGGTAAAGCAGAGCTTCATAGGAACCAGGAAGGAAACCGGGATTGAAAGCCAGGCCGGAAACTCTGAGCACGGACAAATACAGCGTCATGTGCATCATGATATCCGCCATTCTGCCGAGAAAACGGACGTACGCATACGGAACCACCAGCGGCGCTCCCTCCTCCGAGGCCGTCCCCCCTTCTTCCTGCGGGCAATCCGCATCCGCGGCAAGCGCCGGAGCCTGCTCTTCCCCTGCGTTTTCCAGTCCCTCTTCCTCCCGGTTCCGCCGTTCTCCTTCTCCCCTGCTGACGGCGCCTGCCCCCTTCAATGCCGGAAGGTCACGGATACATACCCATTCCGGGCACCCGGCATGCCACGCCCGGGCGTTTTCCGGAATGAGGCCCGCCTCCAGCATGGAAATGACCTCCACTTCCGGCAGAGGCCCCTTCTGTTCATGACCCTGAATCCAGTAAATATCCATAGGAGATTCCTGTTACATACTGCGCAGGGAGCGGGCCGGATCCTGGCGCGCCGTGATCAGGGCAGGAATGATGGATGCCACCACGACCATGACAAAAGCTTTCACCGCCTGCCATGCCAGCTCCGCCCAGTCAATCACCACCGGGATATTCGCCGTGCCGTGGAAGGCCACGGGGAACGGGTCAAAGCCTATTCCCGCAAGAAAACCCTGAATCTGCATGCGGTATTCCAGCACCAGCAGCCCCAGCCCTACCCCCAGGAGGGCTCCCACAAAACCGATGATGACGCCCTGCCACAGGAAGACGCGCACCACCTGGAACGGAGTGGCTCCCAACGCCTTCATCACGGCGATTTCCTTTTTCCTCTGGATGGAAACGGTAAACATCACCGCCATGATGCAAAAAGCGGAAATCAGGGAGATGAAGGACAGGACAAAGCTCATCATCATGCGCTCCTTCTGCATCAGTTCAAACCACGCGTTAAAACGGTCATGCCAGGTTTCCAGCGTCCATGCGGAAGAAGGCTTCTCCTTTTCCAGCGCCTGCATCACGGGAGCCAGCATCGTTTCCACATGGTAAGGATCTTCCACGCGCAGGGCCACGGCCTGCACCACGTCATCCTCATACCCCAGCAATTCCTGGCCGATGACCAGCGGAATGAACAAGTCAGGGCTGGGCGTATGCTGGGAAGCCCGGTAAATTCCAATCACCTCCAGGTCCTTCGGCATCACCAGCTCCTTGATCTTGCGGAAACATTCCATATCCGCCTCATTCCTTGCCCCGGCCTTGAAACCGCTCAAAACGGTTTCCCATTCCTTCCGCGTGCCCTGCGGAAAGGCCACCCTGCCGTTGTCCGCAAGCTCTCCGTCGTTCAGCACGGCAAGCAGATCCATCAGGCAGGAACGTTCCGCATCCCTGCGCGGGACGGACAACAGCCCGTTAAGCAGGGAAAAGGCCCTGTCCACGGAGGCTCTGTCGGCCGTTTCACGCTCTCCCTCCGTCTTCAGGGATTTACCCCACTCCTTCAAATCCTTGAGTTCCCGCGCGTTTTTCTCCGCCAGCATCGGTAGCTCCGTCTGCTGGTAGGCGTGGGAAATTTCCTGGAAATTGCGGGTCGTATAAACCCGGATAACATCCCCCACCTTCAATCCCATGTTCTCCGCCACAATGGAGGAAACCACAGCTTTTTCCCCCATGTCCAGTTCCGCATCGCCGGCGACCACCAAACGCTTCAAATCCTCCAACTGGGCGGCGTTTTCCGTATCAATGGCCCGGAAAAAGCAGGGCCTCTGCCGCCCCTGCACATCCGCCAGCGCATAGTCTTCTATCAGGGCGTAGGCGGACTGGACGCCGGGAACGTGCCTGAGTTTCTCCCCCAAATCCAGCCAGTCCGGAATCACTTCCCTCACGCCGAAGTCGTTCCGGTAACATACCTGGACGTGCGGGGAGTGCGCAAACAGATTCCCCTGAATTTCCTTCTGGAGGCCTCCCATGACGGACAGCACGACGATGAGCACCATTACCCCCAGAGAAACGCCCAGCAGGCAAATCAGGGTAATAATGGAAAAGAAAGTCCGCAACGGGTTCAAATACCGCAGCGCCAGGCTCAGGCTGATGTACCGGCTCAATAGGTTCTTCATGAATAACGCGGCACACCTTGCCTGATTGCGCTCCCCTTTCCAAGCCTAAAACATGTTCCGGAAAACGGGCGGCCTTTCTTCTGCCGCGCAATCAGGCAGAAAAGGGACATCCCATCTTTTCCTGCGTTGGGAACTTTCCTGTGCCCCGCGCCCGGAAAACATCCTGCGCCAGAATATATTTTCTGCATGCAAAAGGATGGAAAAAACAGGAGAAAATCATCATATCTTGTTGACTTCTATTTTTATAGGTGTATCCATAGGTTTAATTGCTAAATGGCGCACCTTATCACAAAATTATTGTTGATAAACAGAAATTATTTAAAGATAGCCAATTAGAATGAAATCTAACTTTTCCATCTGCAACAGCGTCCGGGGCAATCATCATCTTGGTTTTACCGTTACGCCGGTTTTACAGAAGAGGGAGGGCGAATCGTCCGTCTCCTTTTCCTATAATCATGCAGCTCCGTCCTATCCCGGAGACGTGATGCCGGAAACCTCCAAACAAATTCAAGTAGGGGAAGGCGGAGGGGATACCCGTCTGTACGTACTGACGGCCACCGGCACGGTGGATGACCAGGCCACGATTTCAGTAGCGGGGCAAAGCTATACGTCACCCTCAGGCGCCGGAGTAAGAATTAACGGCAGCTTCTCCGACCTCAAGGCCGGATTTTATACAGTATCCGTCTCCCACATCAACATTGACTATCCTCCCAGGGGGAATGTATCCTTCCTCAATTGCACCGTAGGCCCGGCCAGCGCCATCTCCATCACGCCTGATGAGAACGCCCCGCCGCAGGAATGCGATTGTGATTGCCCGCCGTGCTCCTGCAATTCGGACGGTGAAACTACTCCCGGAGGCGTCCCCTCCAGCAGCAGCGCCCCAGTCAGCGGCCGCTCCTCCTTGCGCCACTTCTTTTCCAATCTGACCACAACCTCCGGAGGAAGCGGGGTGATGCGGCAATCCTCCGTTAATGGCATGGCCTGGTCAGCGCAGTTCGGCGCGTTCCGCGGCATATCCCACATGCCGGCGGGACGTCTGGAAATTTCAGCCCACCGCTCTTTCTCCCCGGATTTATTCTCCCCGGCAGGTTTGGCCCTGCGGCATCCGCTAGCCACCTTCCTCGCGCTGCCGGAAGGGGGCATGGCGCCCAACACGCTGGTTGCTTTGCTGGATGGGGCCAGTTACACCAACTACATGCTTGACGGCACGGGAAGCGCGTTTTTCCCGGTAGGCGCATCGGGCATCACAACGACCATCCTAGCCCCCGTCCCGGCCATGAGCAGGGAAGCGGAGGCATGCAACCTTGAGCAGGCCGCCTTCATCCGCGCTTCTTATGCGGGAGGAGGCTCCGTCTTTTACTCTCTTTCCACAGGGCAATGCGAAGGCTATATCTCCGCGGGCGGGTATTTGATGACCGCATCGGAAGCCGAAAATTACCTAGCGATTGTTCGTGGCGAACACGGCGTTATCCGTCAAATATGGAACACCTGGGATGGGCTGGCGGATGTGCTCCCCCTGGAAGGAGGAGGGTATGCCATCAGCATTTATCCGCCCGCGCAGGTCATGGAACCGGAGGAAGAAGGAGCCCTATTCACCGTTGAAGGGACTCCGGCGAAAATCTTCACCGTGACGGGAGACGAAGCTTTGCAAACCCTCGTCATCTCTGAACGCGACAACACGTTGCCGGCCACTGTACCCGACTTCGTGACCAAATGGACATGGTCGCAAGAAGCCTGGAGCATGGCGGAAGGAACAGGAGAAGATGCCGTTGAAACGCGGAGGGAACGCCTTCAACCGGAGGAAGATTCGCAGGAAAACCGCTACCGCGTCCTCACCCGTCTGATGAAAAACAATGTGGTGGCCTCCTGCACGCTTGAGGAATATGAAACGACCATCACCGGAGAACACCTGCTGAGCCGCACGGAAGGGTACGGAGCCGAAGGGGCGTTGACTACTGTTTACTCCTATGATGACTCCGGCCGGCTTATCTCCTCTGCTTCTCCCAACGCGGGGGAACACAAAACCGTCTACGACGCCGCAGGACGCCCGGTGCTGGAAAACAGCCCATGGGGAGCCAACGGATTGCGGACAGTAAGCACAAAGTACCGTGACAGCGCCGCAGGCTACACCAGTGAACCGGCTGAAATAAAAATCCAGCTCTCTACCGTTTCCGCAGTCAACACATTAAGCCTTGAGGTATATACCTATACGGAAGAAAACCATGTCAAACGCGTGGAAAAGCGTGAAACGGCGGCAGGCTCTTCCGTCACGCAGCTCAGCGTTACGGAAACCTGGCTGGCCGGCGCGCCGAATGCCTTCGCGGCGGGACGCCTCAAGATGGAACAGGCCGTCAACGGCGTACAGACTCATTATACCTACGCCCCAACCACAGATCATGGGGCCCTCTACAGCGTCACGGCGGAAACGCGCATCAACGGAGAAGCCGTGCCGGGACAAAGCACGCGCACCACGACGTGGATCACGGCGGAAGGGCAGCGCGTCCGGGAAGAAAGCTACGCCCTGCTCACCAGCGGAGAATGGGCGCTCACGGGCAGCACCGTCTACGAATTTGACACGCAGAACCGGTGGGTGAAGCGGACGGCGGGCAATGGGCGGGTGACGCAGCGCGAGCTGATGTGCGACGGGCGCCTGCTGTGGGAAACCGACGAAAACGGCATCAGGACGGACTACGCCTACGACACGGCGCGCCAGCTGGTGGAAACCACGCGTTCCGCCGTGATGTACGGGACCGCCGTCATCACGCCGGAAACCATTACCTCCTACGCCCGGGATGCGGCGGGGCGCGTGCTCTCTACGCGTCAAGACACGGGGGCGATGACTACCCAAGAAAGCACGGAGTACGACTTGCTGGGGAGAATGACTTCCTCTACGGACGTCCTGGGCCGGGTCACTACCTACGCCTACAGCGGGGACGGCCTGACGGCGACGCAAACCGCTCCCTTCCGGGGCTACATTCATCACGCGCAGCGCGCCGGACGGAACGGTGATGGAAGAATCCGGCACGGGGCAGCGGCACGTCATCTACGCCATCGACCTGGTCAGCGACGGTGTGCGGACCTTCATGAAAGCCGTCTCCGGGGAAACGGAAACCGAGCTGCAGCGCAGCATCGTCAACGGAGCCGGGGAAACCCTGCGCACGGGCATCCCCAACACCGTCGGCGGAGTCATTTACACGAGGCGCACCTACAACGCCAAAGGGCAGCTGGTCAAGGAACAGACGGACGCGGGCAACGCGGCCACGACGATGGCGCCGACCCTGTGGGAATACGACGCCTTCGGCAACAGAACAAAAGAAACCTGGAAGCTGGCCGATCCGGCCACCGTGTCCAACTCGCGCATCACCGCGTGGAGCTACGGCACGGAACAGTCGGAAGACGGCGTGTACCAGGTCGTCACGGCGACCAGGAACAACGGCCGGGGAACGACCTGCGACGAAACGCAGAAAACGCTTCTTTCTTCCCTCTCGTCCACGCTGGAAAGCAAAGTCATTTCCATCGACCCCAGGGGAAACGCTTCCGAACAATGGAGCGAATACGGCCCGGGCGCCGTCCGGACGCAGAAAAGCAGCATCCCCACTTCCAATGTCATAGCAACGGCCACGGTCATTGACGGGTTCACCGCGTCGCAGACGGACCATGCGGGCGTCACGGCCACGCATACCCGCGCCTACACGGAAACCGGCGTCATCTACTCCAGCACGGACGGCCGGGGCAACACAACCACGACGCGCACCGACCTTGCCGGGCGCACGGTCTCGGTGACGGACGCGGCGGGCAACACGGCTTCTTACCCCCA
>ENA-OPNI01000643-OPNI01000643.1-human-gut-metagenome-genome-assembly--contig:-NODE-643-length-11595-cov-2.425910_pt1 | contig 11595 bp, 11 predicted proteins | sample MGYA00241538_ERZ501773 | MGnify/ENA primary metagenome ERZ501773 (study PRJEB25962, sample SAMEA2042556) | human gut metagenome | biome: human gut; feature: human-associated habitat; material: faeces...
TCAACAGTCTGAATAAAGTATCTAGTACATGCTAGATACTTTATTTTTTGGTTGGGGTACTGTGATTCGAACACAGGAATGTCGGAGTCAGAGTCCGATGCCTTACCGCTTGGCGATACCCCAGAATATTTATGTAGTAGTGTGTAAAATACCTTTGGTATTTTTCACACTAAGTAACATTATTTTATAGCTTTACGACCTCTAAATACTGCTACATCTCCTAATTCTGCTTCAATATTTAATAGTCTGTTATATTTAGCAACTCTATCTGTTCTGCATGGTGCACCAGTTTTAATTTGTCCTGCATTTGTTGCAACTGCAACATCAGCTAATGTTGTATCTTCTGTTTCACCACTTCTATGTGATACAACTGCAGTATATCCATTTCTCTTTGCAAGTTCAATTGCATCTAATGTTTCTGTTAATGTTCCAATTTGGTTTAGTTTAATTAATATACTATTTGCTGTATTGTTGTCAATTCCTTTTTGTAATCTCTTCATATTTGTTACAAATAGGTCATCACCTACTAATTGAATTTTGTTTCCAATACGTTCAGTTAGTTTTTTCCAGCTTTCCCAATCTTCTTCTGCTAATCCATCTTCAATTGAGATTATAGGATATTTTTCTGCTAATTCAACTATAAAGTCTATCATTTGATCTTTTGTTTTAAATTCATCTGTTTTCCAGAAGTAGTATCCATCTTTTCCTATTTTTTTAGCTTCATCAAACATTTCTGTTGCTGCAACGTCTAATGCTAAGCATACATCTTCTCCTGGTTTATATCCAGCTTGTTTGATTGCTTCTATAATTAATTCTACTGCTTCTTCTTCGCTTCCTAGGTTTGGAGCAAATCCGCCTTCATCTCCAACACCTGTTGAATATCCTTTTGATTTTAATACTTTCTTTAAGTTATGGTATACTTCTACACCCATTCTCATACATTCACTAAATGTTTTAGCTCCAACTGGCATAATCATAAATTCTTGTACACTTAAAGAACTGTCAGCATGTTTTCCACCATTCATAATGTTCATCATTGGAACTGGTAATTCTTTTGCATTTACTCCACCTATATAGTTATATAAGCTCATTCCTAATGAAGCTGCAGCTGCTTTTGCTACTGCTAAAGAAACACCAAGCATAGCATTTGCGCCTAATTTACCCTTGTTTTCTGTTCCATCAAGCTTAATCATTGTAGCATCTATTTTAGCTTGTTCATATACGTTCATTCCTTCGATTTCTTTGCTAATAACTTCATTTACATTTTCTACTGCTTTTAATACACCTTTTCCTAAGTATCTTTCTTTGTCTCCATCTCTTAATTCAACTGCTTCAAAACTTCCTGTTGATGCTCCTGATGGAACCATAGCAACTCCTGAGAATCCTCCTTCTGTTACGACCTCAACTTGTACAGTTGGATTTCCTCTTGAATCTAGTACTTCTAGAGCTCTTACACTTTCAATTTCTAAATAATCTTTCATGATTATACTTCCTTTCTTTTTGTTATTTTTCAATAAGATTTTCGCCTGTCATTTCATCAGGTTTTTCTAATCCTATAATGTTTAACATTGTTGGTGCTAAATCTGCAAGTTTTCCTTCTTTTAATTTTACTCCTTGCATACCTATTAAAACTAATGGAACTGGATTTGTAGTATGTGCTGTATGTGGCTCTCCAGTTTTATAATCTATCATTTGTTCAGCATTTCCATGGTCGGCTGTCATTAAAATTACACCTTGTTTTTCTTCCATTGCTTTAACAACTCTTTCCACACATCCATCTATTGTTTCAATAGCCTTAATAGTAGCCTCTAAATTTCCAGTATGACCTACCATATCTGGGTTAGCATAATTTAATATAATACAATTATATTTATCTGAATTTATCGCTTTAACAACTTTATCTGTTACTTCTATAGCACTCATTTCAGGTTTTAAGTCATAAGTTTGAACTTTAGGAGATGGTATTAAAATTCTATCTTCTCCTTTATATTGTTTTTCTGCCCCTCCATTGAAGAAGAATGTAACATGTGCATATTTTTCTGTTTCTGCAATTCTAAGTTGTGTTAGTCCTTTTTTAGAAACATACTCTCCAAATGTATTGACAAGTGCTTCTGGTTTAAACGCAACTTGAACATTTGGTATTGTTTCATCATATTGAGTAAAACATACATAATATAAATCTAATGGTTTTACCTCAAATCCATCGAATTCTGGATCTACTAAGCTTCTTGTTATTTCTCTTGCTCTATCAGGTCTAAAATTAAAGAATATAACTGAGTCATTATTATTAATTGTAGCAATTGGTTCATCGCCATTGCATATAACAGTTGGTTCTACAAATTCATCAAATACCTCTTTTTGATATGAAGCTTCAATTGCAGAAATAGCTGATGTAGCTTTTTCTCCTTCTCCATATACAAGTGCTTTGTAACCTTTTTCTACTCTGTCCCATCTTTTGTCTCTATCCATACTATAGAATCTACCAGAAATAGTTGCTATTTTTCCTACACCTTTTTCTTTCATTTTTTCTTCAAGTTGTAGAATATAACTTTCTCCCGAAGCTGGTGGAGTATCTCTTCCATCTAAAAAACAGTGTACATACACATCTTCAAAGTCTTTTCTTTTTGCTAATTCTAGTAATGCATATAGATGTCTAATATGACTATGAACACCACCATCTGAAAGCAATCCCATAATATGAAGTTTAGAATTATGTCTCTTGCAATTATCTATTGCTGATGTTAATTCTTTAATACTAAAGAATTCCCCTTCTTCAATTGATTTTGTAATACGAGTTAAGTCTTGATATACTATTCTTCCTGCACCAATATTAGTATGTCCAACCTCTGAATTTCCCATTTGTCCTTCTGGCAATCCAACAGCCAATCCACTTGTATGAATTTGAGTTGTTGGCCATGTTTTCATTAGTTTATCAATATTAGGTGTATTAGCTAGTTTTACTGCATTTCCCTTTTCGTTTTCATTTATTCCAAATCCATCTAATATCATTAGCATTATTGGTTTTCTGTCCATTATTTTTCTCCATTTCTTTTAGATTGATACTATTTTTGCAAATTCATCTACTTTTAAACTTGCACCTCCAACAAGACCTCCGTCTATATCGGACATTGAAAATAGTTCACTGCAATTTTCAGACTTAACACTACCACCATATAATATGATAATGTTTTCCGAAATTGTTTTTCCAAAATCTTTTTCAATTTGTTTTCTTATTGATTTTATTGCATTATTTGCATCTTCAGCTGTAGCAGTTTTTCCTGTTCCTATTGCCCATATTGGTTCATAAGCAATCATTACATTCTGTAGTTGATTTTCATTTAGCCCTTCTAATGCTAAATGAGTTTGATTTGTTATAATTTCTTCTTGTTTACCACTTTCTCTTTGATCTAATGTTTCACCTACACAAATTATTGGTTTTAATCCATTTAATAATGCAGATTTTACCTTTTTATTTACAGTTTCATCTGTTTCTGCAAAATATTGTCTTCTTTCAGAATGACCTATAATTACATATTCAACTCCAATACATTTTAGCATTTGTCCAGAAATTTCCCCTGTATATGCGCCTTTTTCTTCCCAATGCATATTTTGAGCTCCAATTTTTATATTGGTATCTTGTGCAGTTAGTAATCCATACATTAAATCGGTATATGGCATACATAATATAACTTCAGCTTTTGAGTTTTTTGCAACTGGTGTTAATTTTTCAATAAAATCAATTGCTTCATTAGGAAGCATATTCATTTTCCAATTTCCAGCAACAACTTTTCTCCTCATTTTGTTTCCGCCTTTCCTAGTCTGTAATTTGTTGTTCAACACTTTTAAGAGTTCCACTTTCTTGTGCTCTATTTTGTTGCTTTGTATTATTATTTAATGCTGCAATTCCAGGTAATGTCTTACCTTCTAAGAATTCTAGTGAAGCTCCTCCTCCTGTTGACAAGTATATATTACTAAATTGTTGTTTTACATCTGCACCATTTTGTTTTGCAGCTTTCTTAATTTTTTGTATAGCTGCAACTGAATCTCCTCCTCCAATTACGCATTTAGCATTAGTATGAGAGATAAATGTTGCAATTTTTTGTGTTCCTTGTGCAAATTCTGGTACCTCTGTATATCCCAAAGGGCCATTCCACACAACAGTTTTTGCACCTTCAAGTCTATCAGCAAAATATGTTAATGTAGTATCTCCTACATCTAATATTTGCCATCCTTCTAGGCTTTCTCCTTTTCCTTCTTCAACTTCTTTTTCTGTAAACAATTTTGCTTTTTTATGTTCTGAGTTTTCAATTAGTTCTGGTGTCAACTCTGTACCTTCTGGTATTTTTGCAACACGTACATCTTTTGGAAGTACTATTTCAACACATTTTTCAAAAGCCTTTTTCATAATTTCCTTAGCATCATCTATTTTATCTTCTTCATATTTAGATGAGCCTATGTCGTATCCTTTTGCTTTTAAAAATGTATTTGCCATTGCTCCGCCAATCTCTATTGTTTGAACTTTATCCATTAAATTTTCAATAACTCCAATTTTATCAGATACTTTTGCTCCTCCTAAAATTGCTACAAATGGTTTTTCTGGATTTTCAAGTACTGCACCTAATTTTTCAATTTCTCTTTTCATTAAAAGTCCTGCAACAGCTTCATCTACATGATGTGCCACTCCTTCTGTTGATGCATGTGCTCTATGAGCTGTTCCAAACGCATCATTAACATACACTCCATCATTTCCAATTAATTCAGATAGTTCGATAGCTAAGCTATCATCATTTTGCTCTTCTCTAGGATCAAAACGAACATTTTCAAGAAGCCCTGCTTCTCCTTCTTGTAATCTATTTGCCATGTCTTTTGCACTTGGGCCTGTTACGTCTTCTGCACATTTTACTTCTTTTCCTAATTCTTGTGATAATTTTTTTGCAACAGGTGTCAATGAGTATTTTTCATTAACTTCTCCCTTTGGTCTTCCTAAATGTGAACAAAGTACTACTTTAGCACCATTTTCTAATAAATATTTTATTGTAGGAAGTGCTGCTCTAATTCTTGTATCATCTGCAATTTCTCCATCCTTTATTGGAACGTTAAAATCACAACGTACTAATACCTTCTTTCCTTTTACATCTATATCACGTACTGTTTTTTTCTCCATTTTTTCACCTTCTATATTAAATTTTCAAACATGATTTATAGTAGTAATATGGATATTAGTACCATATTACTACTATTTTTAAATTATTTATTAGCAATATATATAACAAGATCAACTAATTTGTTTGAATATCCCCATTCATTGTCATACCATGCTACTAATTTTACAAAGCTATCTGTTAATGCAATTCCTGCTGTACTATCAAAAATACATGTATGTTCATCATGTATAAAGTCTGAAGATACTACAGGGTCTGATACATATTCTACAATACCTTTCATTTCATTTTCAGATGCTCTTTTTACAGCTTCGCATATTTCTTCATAAGAAGCAGGTTTTTCTAAGTTACATGTTAAATCTACAACTGAAACATCAACTGTTGGTACTCTGAATGACATACCTGTTAATTTTCCATTTAATGTAGGAATTACTTTTCCAACTGCTTTAGCAGCACCTGTTGATGATGGAATAATATTATAACTTGCTGCTCTTCCACCTCTCCAATCTTTTTTAGAAGCTCCATCAACTGTTTTTTGAGTAGCTGTAATACTATGAACTGTTGTCATTAATCCGTCTTTAATTCCAAAGTTATCATTTATAATTTTAGCAAGTGGTGCTAGACAGTTTGTTGTACATGATGCATTTGAGATAATGTTCATGTCTGGTGTATATGTTTCATTGTTTACTCCCATAACAAACATTGGTGCATCTTTAGATGGTGCAGATATAATAACTTTTTTTGCACCAGCTTCTAAGTGTGCATTTGCTTTTTCAGTAGTAGTAAATACTCCTGAACATTCTAATATATATTCAGCTCCAACTTCTCCCCATGGTATGTTTTTAGGATCTATTTCATTATATACACTTATTTCTTTTCCATTTACTACTAGTTTTCCATCTTTTTCGTAAACTTCTCCTTCAAATTTTCCATGTATTGTGTCATATTTCATCATATATGCCATATAATCAGCTGTTATAAATGGATCATTTATTGCAACGACCTCAACATTTTCTTTATTTAGTGCTGCTTGTAATGATAAATTTCCGATTCTTCCGAAACCATTAATTCCTAATTTTATTGACATAAATTTCCTCCTTTTAGATGTTCTTTACATCTTATTTTATTTTAATATATTTAGTATATCCTAAACAATGTAATTTTATATCAAAAAAGAATACTTTTCAAGTATTCTTAGGTAAATTTTCGTCAAAAAATAAATAAAAACTTATTGAGTATTGTCAATAAGTTTTTATTTATAATTACTACAATGTAATGTTGTCTATAATTTCAATCTCTTGGAACCAAAAATCATGGTTAAGTTCTTGATGCCAGAAGTCATGTACTTCTTTGAATACTTTTTCTTGTTTTGGTGTTAATTCAAATGTTACTTCTTGAAATAAGAAGTTTTTAATTTTTGTCCAAGTATTGATTTCAGCTGGAACTTCAGTTCTTACTTCATTATTATTTAACTCTTCCATTGTTATTCCTCCTTTGTGAACCTCATATATTACTTTTTTCATATTATTTATACTATAAAACCATTAAATAATCAAGCTTTTTTATGTTACGTTTTTGTTACAAAAACATTACAGTATAATTACATTATATTTCCATTTGGCTTCCTAAGAAACTAGCTGCCGATTGAGCAACTTTTTGCTCTACCTCACTCATCTTTGTATTATTATCTTTTGATAATAATATTACAGTTCCAATTACATCTCCATCTGAAATAATTGGATATACAACTTGTGAATTATATCTTCTTTCTTTATTTTCGTTTTTAGTAATTGGTATAGCTAAGTCATTATTTTCCTTACTTGTATATTTTTCTTTGTCATCCATCAATTTTTCTAATTCTGTACTTATATTTTGCTCTAGTAATTCCTTCTTTGCTCCACCAGATACTGCAATCACAGTGTCTTTGTCTGTAATACAAGCTATATGTCCTGTTGTTTTTGCTAATGTTTCTGCATATCCTGTTGCAAATTCAGTTAATTCACCTATTGGAGAATATTTTTTTAAAATAACTTCTCCTTCTTTATCCGTAAATATTTCAAGTGGATCTCCCTCTTTTATTCTCAAAGTTTTTCTAATTTCTTTTGGAATAACAACCCTACCCAAATCATCAATTCGTCTAACTACGCCCGTTGCTTTCAAAACACTACCTCCTTTTAAATTTAAAGCTTTTGCTTTTTCAATACAAAAATTTTTAATTATTCTTAGTATTGCTTTAAAAGGAAATTTTTATACATTTTTTAATTCAGGTTACACAGATTCTTTTTTGTCAATATTTAAAATATCTCTTTTTTCAGGTTCATAACTTTTTAATATGTTTCCCAATTCGTTAGAGAAATCTTGTAATAATACTATTTTTATACTTGGAAGTTTACCATCAATATAATCATCTATAATATGTTTTAGTTTTTTAATATTGGGCATTTCTTCTGAAATATCTTCTTTAAACCTTTTTGCTCTATCAGATAATTTTTCTTTTATAGTTACAATATCTTCATTGCTTGCACATGAAATTCTTTGGAATGTTTGAAATGCGTCATAATATTTAAATATTGGTATATTCATACATTCTTTATCAAACTTATCATAAAACATTTCCATTTTCATTGGAATATATTTAAATATCTCTTCTGCTTTTTCATTATACATTTTTGTTTTTAATTGCATATTTATTTCATTAAAATGTTTTAATATTTCCTCCATATCTGGTTCAAATTCATCTTCTATAGCTACCTGTGATAGTTCTTCTTCTACATTATCACAGTATGTAGAAGTTAAAGATGAAATATTCATTCCATTAAAAAATACTGATTTTATTGTTCTCATGTCATAATCAATCAAGTTCTTTTTTATAAAATAAGCAAAGTATGAGAATAGTTTTACAATTTGTATTATTTCTATTTTTCCATTTTTTACATAGTCTACAGTTTCATCTATAACAGTATCAAATTGATCATCTGGTATTTTCCAGTATTCTTCTGTAAGAAGTCTTTTGTATCCAGGTAATTGTTTTGTATCCACAGTATCACGTATTACTTCCATGTTTTCTTTAAATATTTTCATATCAAAAATACGAGTACGTACATATTTTTCGATAAATTTAAAGAAACGATATTCTGCTTTAAAGTTATAATAGTAGTTATTATCAAATTCTTTAATATAGAATTGTCTATTATCCATAAATACCCTTGAAGATACTAAGACTGATTTGTATTCTTCATTACTATTAATATTTACAAATTTGTCTTTAGTAATTTTTCCAGCTTTAATTTCAAAAGATATAGCAATTGTAAATATCAGCATTGTTTGTAATACTCTATGATTTGTATTTGGATATGATTTTGTAACTGCATCAAATATCTTTTTAAAATTGTTTAACGCATGCTTTAAAATACGTAAGTTTCTGGTTCCACTTTTATTAAATGTAGAAGTAATTAAATTTGTATTTTCTCTCAGGAATCTTATTAAATCAGCATCATTTTCGTATCTCATTAAAAGTCCGTTAATGATATAATTAAATTCTGGAGCATACTCAAATGTTTCTCCAACAAGTTTTTCCTTTATTCTTTCATAATCATTTGCCTTATCAAAAACATATTCAATAGTATCTCGTATTCTTTCAACCATTGGCTTATCTGTTTTTATATTTAATTTATTTTCTTTATCCAATAAATAAGTGGCAATAAATGTTTTCATTTCCAAATTACTGTTTTTTAATTTTGTTGATAATTCTTTTTCATTACAAATGATTATAGTTTTTATATTATCATGTTCAACAAAGTTATTAATATATCCTAAAATGTCAATAACGTCTACATTGGCTCTTTCCAAGTCATCAAAGCAAAGTACTTTATCATCTGTTGAAAAGAACTGTGCATAATCTACTCTATCTCCATTTTGTGTAACACCAAAAAAATTCGCCATGTCTAGCCCTGTTTTAGCATATTCAGGTATACTTCCTGACCCATTAGAATTCATAAATTTTTTCAAATTTTTATTCATCAATTGAGTAGTTTCAATAAATATTTTCTTACTTATTTCTTCCAAATTTGATATTCCATACAAAGACATATATATAGGTGTAAGTCTTTTTCCATTTACTTGCATTGCCTCAATTTTAGGCTTTATTTTATGATTCCAAAAGTATGTTTTTCCGCTTCCCCATTCACCATTAATCATAATTGCATAGTCTGTATATTCTGCTCTAATATAGTCCAAAATGCTTTCTACTAAGTCTTCCATCTATTTCAATCCTTTCTTAATCTATTTTTTGTGTTTTATTATAGTCTTTAGCAATAGTCATAACGCCAATTTTATTGGTATTAGCCTTTTTTAATGTTTTTGCGCATTCATTACAAGTTGCTCCTGTAGTATACACATCATCAAAAATCAAAACATTCTTTCCTTTTATTATTTTATTATTTCTTAGTTTATATACATCCTTAACATTTTCAACTCTTTGCTGTTTTGTCAATTTACTTTGTGTATTATTTTCTTTATATTTTATTAATATATCTTCTTTTAGTGCCAATGATTCAATGTTTTCAGTTATTAACCTTGCTATCAATTGTGTTTGGTTATATCCTCTTTCTTTTATTTTTTTATATGTCATAGGAACTGGAATTATTATATCATATTTTTTTAAAAATCCACATATTTTTTTATTTTTCACAAAAAATTCAAAAAACATCTTGCTCAAGTATGCTTTATTATTAAATTTATATTGAATTATTTTATCTCTTATTATTGAATCATACTTAAAGACAAAAGCATGTTCATCAAAATATTTTGTTCTATCTTTTTCGTAATCTATAATTTGATTAACAAATAATTCCGACGTTTTCAATTTTCTTTCACACTTTTCACATAAAAAATTGTTTTCAATTTTCTTACATATTCCACAAGACTTTGGATAAATAAAAAAGAGCAAATCATCTAAAAAGTTCATATAAACCTCCTAAAATATTGCCCCCAATATATAATTATTAATTAATTTGTTTTATGTCCCATGTTAAATCTAAATAGTTTGTTATTTTGCTTGTTTGTCCAAATAAAATATCCATCATTTGTGAAGTATCATTCATTTCATCTACAATGTGTTTTTCAATTCTATCTGTTTTTACATCTAGCTTATCTGCTTTTTCTTCTAGTCCATCGAATTTTGTTTCTAGTTTATCTACTTTTCCTTCTAGTCCATCGAATTTTGTTTCTAGTTTATCTACTTTTTCTTCTAGTCTATCAAATTTTGTTTCTAGTTTATCTACTTTTTCTTCTAGTCCATTTATTGCTGTTCTTGTTTCTTCTTTAAATTCTTTTAAATCGTTTTTTAGTTCTTTTATTGCTTTTTTATTTTCTGTTTCTGATCTTTTAACTACATTAAGTATTTCTAATAACAACTCTTCTTGCATAGGGGCTCACCTCCTTCTTACGGTATTTTTGTACCCCCTATGGTAATAGTTTATATTATATTAATATATAAGTCAATATAGAACTATAGATTTCTTAATTTAAATTCTAAGCCTGTATTTCTTTTTTTACTATCTGCATTTTGCGTCATAAATTCTATAATATTAGGATTTCCAATTAAAATAAGTAATTTTTTTGCTCTTGTCATTGCAGTGTATAGTAATGTACGAGTAAGTAGCATTGGTGCAGCTTGTACAATTGGCATAATAACTACATCAAACTCACTTCCGTTGAGCCTTATGCACAGTAATGCAGTATGAATGTTCTATTTGCTCAAGTTCATCAAAGTTATACCATACTAATTTATCGTCATCAAACTTAATTTTTACCTTTTTCTCTACTTCATCTATATTTAGTATTGTTCCATATTCTCCATTAAATACTCCTTTCCCCATTTCAAGTGTAGGTTCTCTTTTCTCCCAATAAATATCATAATTATTTTTTATTTGCATTATTCTGTCACCTTCACGGAACACGGAATCTATATACTTTCTTTCGTTTTTTTCTTCTGATTCTGGGTTTATAGCTTGTTGCAAACTTTTATTTAATTCTTTAGTTCCAAGCTCTCCTTTTTTAGTTGGACTAATTACTGTAGTAGCATTTGTATTGTGTGAGATAGTAAGAATTGGATGTATAGCTTTAAGTATAAGTATTGTTATGCAACTTATAAACTTTCCCGACGAGGAAAAATCTGCCCAGTGGTCTAGGATATTTTGGATAGAATTTACCATAAGTTTTATTTGTACTCTTGGCATTTTTGCTTGTGCTGGTTTAATATCACTGCTCGCGGGATAAGGAGTTTGCAATAAATGAGTTTTGATAAAAGTAAGATACATGAGTTGTATCCTGAAGCAGAAAACTTAATGATTGAGCCAATGCTTATTTGGAAGTTGCCTGCGGGAAAGGAATCCATGCTCTCTGAAGTATGCTCTAATGGGGAATATTTCCT
>ENA-OPNI01000648-OPNI01000648.1-human-gut-metagenome-genome-assembly--contig:-NODE-648-length-11569-cov-2.108216_pt1 | contig 11569 bp, 10 predicted proteins | sample MGYA00241538_ERZ501773 | MGnify/ENA primary metagenome ERZ501773 (study PRJEB25962, sample SAMEA2042556) | human gut metagenome | biome: human gut; feature: human-associated habitat; material: faeces...
CCGTCAGCGGCATCCGGGACTTTTCCAAGGGCGACATGGTGGATGCGGAAGGCGATCCCATTCCGGCGGAAAAAATGATTTTCGTAGATCTGGCGGACGGCCGCAGTTTTGCGGTGCGCCCCTCCGGAACGGAACCCAAGATTAAATACTACCTTTTCGGGCACGGGAAACCGGGCGCCCCTGTTAAGGAAGCATTGGCGAAAGTCGAGGCTTCCCTGGATTCCCTGTGGACGGCCGTGGAAAAAGATGCCCACAGCCGTTCCAATGGCTAAATATTGCTGATTTCTTTCCCCCGTCTACCATGTAATGTGGACGGGGGAAATTTATTTTCTTGCCAAGGAGGCGGGAATTCCGCAGTTTATAATTCTCATGACATTTGCGGCCCACAAAACTCTCTCCGTGGCTGGCGCCCTTTTGGCCGGCCTTTTTCTCTCTTCCTGCTCCTCCCAGCAACAAGTTGAAGCTCCTGCGCGTCTTCCCGCCTACCACTTTGTGCCCGGCAAGACGGCCGTGCTTCACAACGGGAAAGCCATTCCCCCCAGAAATGCCCCTTCGCAGGTCAAGCGCGCCATTGCGGGCTTTTTGTTTTTCTGGGAAAGTGTTAAGAAATAATAGAGGAGGCATTTCTTATGAAGGCATTCATTTCTCGTCGTGATTTCCTGAAGGCGGCAGGCGTCACCGCTGCGGCCGTACCGGCTGGGCGGGGGGCACAGGAGGCATCATGATACCCATTATGACTGTTCCGGCAGCACTTCCTTTGTGCTGAAGGAAGCCGGCCTTCTTACGTCCACCCGCCATTCCAGGCTTTTCCTGAATTACGGGCAGAAAGGTGCCGGGGACTGGATTTCCATTTATGCCAAGAATGGACACGTCTTCATGGTCATCTGCGGCCTCCGGTTTGACACTACGGGAAGCGGGCGCCGCGGCGAAGGCCCCCGCTGGAGAGTGGACGGCCGCAATACCAGGCACTTCCTGGTGCGCCATCCCACAGGCCTTTGAACCGGGGCAGCGCGGAGGAAAACCGCGTTTTCTGTGTATGTTCGCGCAGGCTTTCTTGAATAATGGAAAATAATGTGCTATCAGGTGCGAGGACGTTGATAGTTCCTTGATTTTCATGGCTAAGACAAAAATTCACGTAGGGCTTGAGATAGGGACAAGCAAGACTTGCATGGTCGTGGGCGAAGTGAAGCCCGATGCGACCGTGACAATCATCGGCGTGGGTGAGGTTCCTAGCGAGGGCGTGGTTCGCGGAGAGATTGAAGACACTTCCAAGGTCATCCAGTGCATTTACGATGCGTGGAACATGGCCCAGGACCATGCGGACGTGGATATCATGACCGTCTATCTGTCCGTGACGGGAGCCCATATTGTGGGGCAGAACAACCGGGGGACGTTCCGTCTTCCCCCGGATGAAAGCATTATTTCCCAGGAGCATATGGACGAGGTGACGGAAATCGCCCGGGACGTCGCCCTGGGGCCGGAACAATTCGTCCTGCACCGCGTGCCCGGTCTCTTTTCCGTGGACGGGCAGGAGAACCTGACCAATCCCGCCGGATTGACCGGAAGAACCCTGGACATTGATTGCCATATCATCCACGGAATCAAATCCCGCATTACCAACTCCTTCCGTTGCGTACGGGAAGTCCCGCTGGATATTGCGGATGTGGTTTTCGCCCCCATTGCCACGGCCCAGTTTGTGCTCAACAGGCAGGTCAAGCAGGCGGGCGCTCTGCTTATTGACATGGGTGCGGGCACGACGGACTATGTGCTTTACCAGGACGGCCAGCTTGTGGCCTCCGGATGCGTGCCCCTGGGCGGCGACCACATTTCCAATGACATCACGCTGATGACCGGCATTCCTCTGGCCCAGGCGGAACTGCTCAAGAAGACGGAAGGGGACGCCAACAGCTTTTCCGGGAAAACCAACGAGATGGTGCGCGTGCGCGGAGAGGGGCATATGAAGGATGCCGCCATTGAACGCAACGTGCTGAATGAAATCATCCGTTCCCGCCTGCTGGAAATTTTCAACCTGGTCAAATCTTCCCTGCCCAAGGATACTTTCAAGGGCAACCGCTGCCACGGCGTTTACCTGTGCGGGGGCGCCAGCCTGATGCGCGGCGTGGGGGCCCTGCCCCCCCAGGTGTGCGGCGTGGCCAACAGCCGGCCTACGCTGGTTAAAAACGGTGCGCCTTCCTACCTGGATGATCCGCGCTACTGCACGGCCATAGGCCTGATACGGTATGCCCAGATTCTGGATGCCGAACTGCCGCAGCAGCGCAGCTGGCTGGGACGGATGCTGGGCTTCTTCGGAAAGAAGACCTCCTGATCAACCTTTATCCAAATTAACAACCATGCTGGAAATCTCTCCCCAGGGGCCGTCCGGCCTGTCCGGAAAAATCTGCCTGTGCGGCATTGGGGCCGCAGGAACCAAGGTAATGGAGGAAGTGCTGCTGCTGGCTCCCCAGTCAGCTTCCGTTTGCGCCATGAATCTTGATGCCCGCCTATTGAACGCTTCATCCGTTCCGTGCAAGATTCATCTGGGCGCCAGGCTTACCAGGGGCCTCGGTTCCGGCGGGGACGCCTCCGTAGGAGCCCAGGCGGCCTGTGAAAGCGAGTCTTCCATTCTCCGTGCGCTGGAAGGCAGCGCGTTGGCCGTCCTTGCCGCCGGGCTGGGAGGGGGAACGGGATCCGGCGTAGCTCCGGAAGCGGCCCGTCTGGCCAAGGAACAGGGGGCTTATGTCGTCAGCGTTGTCATCCGCCCCTTCAGGTTTGAGGGGAAACGGCGCTCTGCCCAGGCGGATGAAGCTTTGGCCCGGCTTGCCCTGTATTCCGACATGGTGCTGCGGTTTGATAATGACGCCATGGAAAGCCTCATAGACCCTGACAAGGGGGTGCTGGAAGCCTTTTCCGTGGTTAATGCCCTTATTGCCCGCGCCGTGCTTATTGTGCCGTCTCTGTTGAATTCTTCCGGAAACCTGCTCCGGGTGGGATTGGACGACCTGCTCAGCGTAGCCGGAACGGGAAAAGGGATTTGCTCCTTTGGCGTGGGTGAAGCGTCTGCGGATGCTTCCGTGGCGGATATATTGAACCAGGTCCGGCATTCCCCGCTTTTTCTGGAAAAACGTTTGGGAGAAGTGGACGATGTCCTGGTTCTGGTGCGCGGCGGAGGTTCCCTGACGCTGCAGCGTCTGGAAGACCTGGTGGACGGTGTGGCGGAAATTCTGGGAAGGGGAGTGCGCCTCCACATCGGCGCTTCCGTGGAGCAGCAGCCGGAAGAACGCCTGTCCCTGACCGTGCTGGGCGCCGTGCCTGTGGCAGAGACCTCTGTTTCCCCGTCTGTTGTGCTTCAGCGGGAAGCGGAGCCGCAGACAGTGCTTGTGCCGGAGGAAAAATCTTTCCTCGGAGAGGGGAAAACCATTATTCAGCCTGCTCCTCCTGCCCCGGTTGACGAACCGGAACGGCATCCGGAGCCGGACCTTTCCGTCCCCGTCTCCAGGAGGGATGAACGTGAATTGGAAGAGGAACTGGTGCCCGTAAGGCCTGTCTCCGATATTCCGGATGAAGGGGAAACGCTCCGGGAGTCCGCGTCTGTTGCGCAAATTTCCGAAACGGAGGCGGAGCCGGAATTGGAGTCAGTCCCGATGCCTGACATCAAGGAGCTGGAGGAAGGATTGCCTCCGGAGGAAGGAGAAGAAGAGCGTGCGGGCCATGGCCTTTTTGCCCGTGTGCGCCCCCTCATTCTTGATGGGGAAGACCTGGATTTGCCTCCCGCACTGCGGAAAAGGAAACCGGATCCGAGCTGATGATGTCCCCCCGCACGTCCAGGGTGTGGTTTTGGGCGCTGACCGCAGTCGCCTTATTATATACGGCGCTGCTCAGCTGGTGGAGTCCTCTCACTTCCGATACGTACCATCATGCCCTGACGGGCATGGAGCACTGCTTCTCTTTCAGCCTGGTCTGGGAGCGCTGCGTAGCCTCCTACATGACCTGGAATCCCAGAATAGGGGAATACCTGGCCTTTGCCGTAGCGACGGCGGGAAAATGGCTCTTCATGCTGCTCAACCCCTTTGTGCAGGTCGGTCTTGCGCTGATGATGTTTTATCTGGCTTCCGGGCGCAGGGTGGATCCCCGTTCCTGGCCGGACGTGCGTCTGTTCGGATTGGGGCTTCTCCTGCTGTTCACGTGCACGGCCCGGCCCGGCGTCACGATTTACTGGCTCTCCGGAGCCACCAACTATTCCTGGGGCGCCGCCGTCTGGCTGGGCTTTCTGTGTCTGTACCGCGGTTTGCTGGAAGACGCGGAATCCGGGAGAAAGGGAGATTCCGGAAGAAACAATAGCTGGGGAAAGTTTGCCGCTGCGGCTGATCTGGGATTTCCGGCGGGCATGACCAATGAAAACAATATTCCGGGAACCTGGCTGTTGCTGGGAGCCTTGTTCGTCTTTGTCCGCCTGGTGCGGAAGGAAAAACTTCCCCTGTGGTTTTATGCGGGCCTTGCGTTTCAGGTGGCAGGTTCCCTGTGCATGCTGCTTGCGCCCGGCATTTCCGCCCGGATGCATTCCGCCACTCCCGGCTGCGCGGAACCCCTTTCCGGTTTTTGGAGCAGATGGGAAGCTCTCCCTTCGCTCCTGCTCCGGATGCATGAATACCTGGCTCTTCCGGTGTTGCTGGGCGTGGCGGCTGCCTGGGTTCTCTGGAAAAAATTCCACAGAGACCGGAACTCTTTCCGGGCATGGAAAATTCCCTTTGGAATAGCGGCGGCATATATTCTGGCGTCTTATGCCATGGCTCTTTCTTTCGCCGCCGCCGTCATTCCGGCGGATCATGCCATGTTCTCCGCCACCCTGCTGTTCGGTATCGGCGTGCTGGCCCTTCTTCGTATGTGGTACGGCATCCCCGGTGCCGTGCCCCGTCCGCAGATAACTGTGGCTGTTTTTCTGGCGTTGTCCGGAATATGTGTTTTTTCAACCATACATGATCATCTGCTTCTGTTCGGGCAGCATGAAAAGCGCGTCCGCCTGATTCTGGAGCAGAAAAAGGCCGGTATTCAGGAAATCATTGTTCCTCCCCTCTCTCCTCCCTCCCCGTGGTGTTCTTTCATTTTCTGGGTGGACCTGTCGCAAAACCCGGAAGACTACGTCAACAGAGGCGCGGCGATGTATTATGGCGTGAAGAGCATCAGAATCTTTTAGCAGGCAAAGGATGCGGAATGTTAGAGCTTTTTGCTATGAAATAATGGGAAATGGCAATAAGATATCATCTGCGTCTGATGGCAGTTGTTGTTAACAATATAAGAATCCTTTTAATAGGTTGCGCAGTTTTCCTGTGCGGTCTTTCCTATGCGGACGTGGAGGAAGAGGATTCCGGCGCGTTGAGGATTGAAACGGAAACAGAGGAATATTCCGCTGATATATATTTGGGAAATACTGATGACCGGAAGGCTGACAGGGAAAGAAAGACGATAGGTGTGGGGGAACGGATAACATTGACCCTGACGGGAAAACCGTTGGGAAATGTTGATGAACTGGAATGGAATTTGGTGGAAGATGGAGATAAATACGTAGAAATGCCTGAAGAAACGAAGGGTAAAATATCCATTGTGGTTACTGCGAAAAAACGGCTTCAACGTGATGGTTCCGCAACCGTCCTGGCTGTTACCAGTGAGGGGAGAAAAGTAAAGGTGACACTAAATGTGGTTGTTCCGTCGGCAATCAGAGCCGAACACAAAAATGGAGGAATGGCTACGGAAAGGCTTCCTGAGGGGAAAACGTCCGTCATAGGGGCCTCTGCCGTCCTGAAGCTGACGCTGCATCCGACCAGCGTCAGCTTCAAAAATGTCAAGATTATAGAGAGGGACAAGGGCTCGGAGCCTCCCGGTACGGATTTTGATCCCGGTCATTCCAGGAATGGTGCGAATGAAGCGGCGGAGGTTTCAGAAACAAATCAGCTGCAGGATAATGTAATGGCCGGCATTTTTGCCGCAGATGTGGAGCATGCCCGTTTCCCCCAGTCGTGGGACTGGGTATGTTCGTGGAGCATCCATGATGGAGAAGGGGGAGAGGGAACGGAATATCTTGACGGCCGCGAAATCATGGAAGTTCGGTGCCATTTCAGTTTTTCGGAATTTTACAGGCAGGAAATCTGGGGGCCGCAGCGATACCATCTCGTGACGATTTCTAAATTCGGATGCTGTGTGGATCGGGATACCGTAACCTATCGCAACAAATATTACTATCATCATGAATCCGTTCGTTAAAATAATGTTGTTAACCGTCTGTTCCACCGGCATCCTGTGCGGTGAAGGAAAGCCTGCCCTGTTCCGGCTTCCGTTGCCCGACAGCATCTCCGCGTTCAAAACGTCTCCTCAGGAAAAGAAGGAGTTCCTTTCCCTGTTGCATGAAAAAGAGCTGCCGGATTGTTGCCGGGAGGCGCGGAAGAGGCTTGGCGCCTTTAGTTCCAAGGGAGCTGGAGATGTGAACGCAGAAGACGTCAGGGTGTTGTCATGGATTTTTTACGCTGTCTCTTCAATGGATGTATTTCCTCTGAATTATGATGAGAATACTCCGAAGGACGGCTTGTGCGACAACATGGATTATAATCTGAAGGTTAGGGTTGTGGAATGGATGAGCGTTTTATCCCGGGATATATCCGGAATCGTTTCCCGATGCGGCGTAAAGAGAAAGGAGTTGTGCAGAATATGGTCAGAATATGGAGCGGCCGTATTGAAAACATTCAGGACTCAGTATGATCCGGAATTAAAGCGGAAACAGGCCAGGATGAAGGAGGAATATGATAAAATGAGTGCTGCCAGAACATGGGAGTTGGTGCAGGCCAGGAAGCTGAGCTTATTCGGAGGAGGTGATTCCCGCAGCCTCTACTACAATAATAAGTTGTTGGCTAATGAAAAAAGAAACAGTTTATGCAGATTTTTTCTGGAAAAGAGATTGGAACCTGCGTTTGTGGAGATGCTGGTTCGTTTTTATCCGGGGCAGGCTGGTGAAGTGGTTAAGTATCTTAAGAAGGCCGGGTACGCTGATCAGGAAATCGGAGACTTGATTGACCGGACTGTAGGCCGCGATGGAAAAACGGAGTTTTTATATAAGGGCGGCCGGGGGCGCCAGCACGATAGAAAAATCAAGTCCCGTGGCTCCGGGCATATGAAATAACATGGGGGATTGGGAACTTCCCGGAAATTTCATTGTTTCGCCAGGGACGCCAGGGTGCATAGCGGACGGGAGCAGGCAAATTCCGGGATGCCGCGTTATGGAAGAAACAGGGGAAGTTGTATGTTCTAATCCATCGGAATTGCGTAGGAGTTCAATTTGTAGAACTCTCCGCTTTGGGGGCCTTCGTCGGTAATGCCGTTATTGGGGGCGGCGTAGGTGTCCAGGGTCATGGAATCCGGGTAAATGGTCAGGATATAGTAGGCCGTAATGCCGGAGCGGTATTGCAGGGTTTTTACCCGGGATTTTGCCGGCGGCAAAAAGGGAATGGGGAGCACCTTGTTTCCCGCGGGGGCGCAGATCAGGGAGGTAAGGGTGTTTTTCCCGTCCGGGGAGGTAATTATATACAGGTCATGGGCGTGCAGGTGCCCGGTGATGACGAAGCGCACTCCGGCATCCCGGAGATTGCGGTAAAAGATATTTTGCTGTTCCGCCGCGCTGTCATTGTAACGGCCCCACAGGCATTCCCGGAATTGCATGGGCGTCTGCAGGGTGCGGTGGGTGAAAACCAGGCAGTGTCGCGGAACGGTGTTGGCCTTGCTTCTGTTGCGTTTAACCCATGCGCTGAAGTCCACGAGCTGGTCAGGAGTAAGGTCAATATCCATGAAATACAGGGAAGCGTTTTTATGGCGGATACCGTAGTTCAGTTTTCTGGTGGCCAGCCCTTGGACGCCCTGCCTCCGCGTAGGCAGGAAGAGTTCCCGGAATTGTTCCGCCCGGAAAGGAAGGGAGTCATGATTGCCGCGCACGGCATAAAAGGGGATGCCTTTTTCTCTCAGAATGTTGTTGAGTTCCTTGCGTTTGGCGAGTCCCTTGACGGGGGCGCTTCCTTCGATATCCGCCATGTCCCCTACCTGGACGACCATGTCCACGTTGTGTTTCAGGATTTCCCCATAGAGGGTTTTGATGAAGTTGACTGCTACTCCCTCGCTTCCTTCCATGCGCTTGGGGGAGTCGTGCGTATCGCCGATGATCGCGATTTTCCATGGGGCTGTATCTTCCGCCAGTGCCGGCTGAAGCAGGAACATGAGAAATAACGCAAGATATTTCATGGCACTGGATTTTTACAACCTGCCTGCTCTTCCCGCCAGAAAATTATGACTGAGGCGGAAAGATGCCGTCCGGGGCTTTTTCTTTTTCCCGAGGCAGGCGTTGACGTGCTGTCCTGGGGAATTCTGTTCCCCGCTGAAAACGGAAAAGCCGGACATTGGAAATTCAATGTCCGGCTTTGAGGGGGCCTACAGCGCTGGCTGAAATTTATTGCTGGTTGACCTTCAGTATTTTGGCCTGTTCTTCCGTGAGTTCCACGCAGTGCCAGGGGAGGCCGCGCCTGTTGAGCTCGTCCATGAAGGGGTCCGGGTCATTTTGTTCCATATTGAAGACTCCTGCGCCAGTCCATTTGCCCGTAAGGATCATTTCCGCGCCGATCATGGCCGGAACCCCCGTAGTATAGGAAATGGCCTGGGAACCTACTTCTTTAAAGCATTGTTCATGGTCGCAAATGTTGTAAATGTACACAGCCTTGAATTGGCCGTCCTTGATTCCGGTGATGACGTTGCCGATGCAGGTTTTTCCCCTGGTCGTCTTGCCCAGGTCCCCGGGGTCCGGCAGAACGGCCTTGAGGAATTGCAGCGGGATGATTTCAACTCCGTTGTACATGACCGGGTCAATGCGGGTCATGCCCACGTTCTGAAGCACTTCCAGGTGCTTGAGGTAGTTCGGTGAGAAGGACATCCAGAATTGCGCCCGGCGGATGGTGGGGATGTGCTTGACCAGGCTTTCCATTTCTTCATGGTACATGCGGTAGATTTCATAGGTGCCCACTTCCTGCGGGCAGGTGAAACTCTGGTGCATGCTCATGGGGGCGGTTTCCCGGAAGGCTCCGTCTTCCCAATGGCGGCAGGGCGCCGTTACTTCCCGGATGTTGATTTCCGGGTTGAAGTTGGTGGCGAAAGCCTTGCCATGGTTGCCGCCATTGACGTCAATGATGTCCAGCGTATGGATTTCGTCAAAATGATGCTTGAGAGCCCATGCCGTGAATACATTGGTGACGCCGGGGTCAAAGCCGGAACCCAGCAGGGCGAAAAGCCCGGCGTTGCGGAATTGCTCCTGGTACGCCCATTGCCAGGAGTATTCGAATTTGGCTACGTCACGGGGTTCATAGTTGGCGGTATCCAGGTAGTTGACGCCGGGTTCCAGGCAGGCTTCCATCAGGGTGAGATCCTGGTAGGGAAGGGCCACATTGATCAGCAGCTGCGGCTTGATTTCCCGGATGAGGGCTACGGTGGCGGGCACGTCATCCGCATCTACGGAATGGGTAGTGATGCTGACGCCCGTTCTGGAGCGTACGTCCTCCGCAACGGCATCGCATTTGCTTTTCGTGCGGGAGGCCAGATGAATGTTTTGAAAAATATCCGGCAGCTGGGCGCATTTGTTGGCTACCACATGCCCAACGCCGCCTGCTCCAATGATTAAAACCGTGTTCATGATAGGTTCAGTACATAAGTGAAAACAGGCTGAAAGGCAACTCCCGATTTGCTTCAATAATGACACCGTCTTCCCATGGGGCATCAGTTTTTCCGGCATCAGCCGGATGCGGACTTCCCTGCGGAAGACGCACCCTTTTGGAGATTTTCTAAAAATGATTGAACAGGGGATTGACGCGGGCTGTCCGATTTTACAATATCAAATTGTAGATATGATTAGACAAATTCTGCCAGTAGTTGTTGCCGCCTGCGTCGCTCCCTGTTTTGCCGCGGAAGGGTGGATTACCGATATGGATGCCGCCAAAAAACAGGCCGCCGAACAGAAAAAGGATTTAATGATTGAGTTCACCGGTTCCGACTGGTGCCCTCCCTGCATGCAGCTCCGCGCCAACGTATTCAGCAAGCCTGACTTCCAGAAGGAAGCGCAGAAAAATTTCGTTCTGGTGGAGCTGGATTATCCGCGCGGCAAGGAGCAGTCCAAGGAAATGAAAGCCGCCAATGAAAAGCTTGCCCAGCAGTACGGCGTGCGGGGATTCCCGACCGTTGTGTTTGCGGACGCTTCCGGCAAGCCTTTTGGGGGATTTGTCGGGGGGCGTTCCGGGGATGATGTGATGAAAGCCATGCAGGATGCCCTGAAGAACAAGGAAGCGCTGAGCGCCGCGGAAGCGAATGTCGCCAAGGCTGCTACGGATGAAGCGAAGGTTGCCGCTCTGATGGAAGTGCTCAAGCTGGCTCCTCAGGAATATGTGGACAATTTTTATGGTGACGTAAAAGCGGAAATCAAGAAGCTGGACAAGGAGGATAAGTCCGGCCTGAAAGCCGCAGACGCCCATGCTGACCTGCTTAAAAAGGAACAGAAGGACGTTCAGAATTATCTTGCCGGCAAGCTGACGGACAAGACGACGCCTGCGGAAGCCCTTCAGGTGGTTAAGGCGTATCCCGACCGTGACAAGCTTCTGCCGGAGACGCAGCAGCAGTTGCTGATGATGGAGTTCGGGACCTATCTGAATTCCACCGGTGACGTGGACGGCGCCGTTCTGATTCTGGATAAGGTGGCCGAGTTGAAGACGGGAACGGAAGCCGGGATGCAGGCCCCCCGCATCAAGGCCGGCATTCTTGCCAACAAGGATAAGATCAAGGCCCAGATTGACGCCGCCAAAAAGGCGCAGAGCAAATAACTAAAGTTGCTTTTTCTTTTCCCCTGATTTGGGAAAATGGCCCCGCGACGGTTTTCTTCCGTTGCGGGGTTTTTGCTTTCTCTCTGTTTCTCCGGTTACTCAAAAGGGATGATGGAAAGGAGGCATTGTGGCTTATGGGAGGGACGCTGTTCTCTTGTGGAGCGTGTTTTCGGCGTGTTTTGCTGCGGAAATGGTGAAAGGCAGGAGTTGTTGCCGTTTCTTGACGTGAAGCCTTGCGCACGGGAAGGAAACCTGACAGAATCCCGCCATGCGCCTGTTCATGATGTTCTGTGTGATGCTTTTGCTCGCCGGATGCGATACGCGCACGAGCGTGGAACGGGCGCAGGAGGCAGGAGTGCTCATCGTGGGCAATAATGCGGAGCCCCAGAGTTTTGACCCCCACATCGCCACTTCCGTTTCCGATTTCAAGATGATCAATGCCGTTATGGAGGGGCTGCTGCGCGGGGATTCCAGGGATGACGCCGTTTTTCATCCCGCTGTGGCGGAGTCGTGGACGCACAGTCCGGAGGCGGATAAGTGGCGTTTTTCCCTGCGGAAGGACGCCGTGTGGAGCGACGGCGTTCCTGTGACGGCCCATGATTTCGTGTATGCCTATCACCGCCTGCTTCATCCGGGGTTTGGAGGGAGGTACGCGGACATGCTTTATCCGTTGAAGAATGCGG
>ENA-OPNI01000655-OPNI01000655.1-human-gut-metagenome-genome-assembly--contig:-NODE-655-length-11487-cov-2.174773_pt1 | contig 11487 bp, 22 predicted proteins | sample MGYA00241538_ERZ501773 | MGnify/ENA primary metagenome ERZ501773 (study PRJEB25962, sample SAMEA2042556) | human gut metagenome | biome: human gut; feature: human-associated habitat; material: faeces...
AATGAGAATTTTTGCCACTTGAGGCACTTTTCTTCAATGAACTATTTTAAAACTAATTTTTTTTGTTCTAAATTGTACCTAAAATTACATAATAGGTTTAAACTCTCTAATATAAACAAAAAAGAGAACTTTCGCTCTCTTCAGGGGGCTACTTTCTATAAGTATCATAAAAATAGAAAATCCTTGATTTATAAAGGCTTTATAAGGATTATAGAAAAATAAAAAATGGTGTTTTTCACCACTTTTTAGATGTTTTTTCGCCTAGAATTTTGCCTAAACAACATCTAGATAAATTGTAAGTTATATTACTTTTGTTTTTTCTTTTGATGAGAGCTAGTTAATTTCATCATCTTTTTAAAATAAGTTTCACCATCAATTTTTTCTTCGCTATATGATTTCATCAATTTGTCAATTTTTCCTTTAAGTTCTTTTCTTTCTTTTTTTGAATCTCCAAATAATCCCATTTTAAATACCTCCTTGTGATTAATAATCTTAAATTATTGCTGTACAGCCTATACCCATTTCATCTAATAAATCCAATACAACATCTCTAACACCATTTTCAAAAAATTCATCTTCATTGCCATTTCCTTCGTTAGAATTTATCTTGTACATATCTGGACAGCTATGAGATATGCTATAACCACAACATACATCATCCCATTGAACATCTACTTCCATTATTGCAGTATCAATATCATAATTTCCATCACCATATTTTTTTTTGATATATTCGAATGGTATAGAAAAATGATATCTATCATCTTTTTTTAATGTTCTTAAATAATCTTCTTCACATTCATATTCATTTCCGTAATCATCAATATACATTATTTTTTCCTCCTATTTGCCATTCAAATAGTCTTTTTTATCTCTCATATGTTTTGAAGCTAATTTACTACCATGTCTTAACCCATCAGATATCATTTCACTAAAATAGCTATCTTTTTCTGCACATAAATCTTTAAGTCTTTTTATTTCTTTATCTTTATTTTTGTTTGATTGAGTAAGTCTTTCTATCTCTTTATCTTTCTTACTACCGAATAATCCCATACTTTTCCTCCTTACATATTAATAATAAATATACTATTGCGTTTGCAATTGTATACCCTATTCCCACACTAGAATTTGATGAAGCAATAGAAAATCTATATACTCCTGCCCAGAATCCTGTTTGTGTTGCAATGTCTTTTACGAATATTTGTAAAATCATTGCTGGGAATGTCATAAATGATGAAGCAAAAATTATTGGCATAACACCCGCCATTGCTAGCTTAAGTGGAATATGTGTATTTTGTGCTCCTACCATTTTTCTTCCTACTACTTTTTTAGCATATTGTACAGGAATTCTTCTTTCTGCTTGTTGTACAAATACAACTCCTGCAATTAAAACAATTGCTCCAACAATAATACATAAAGAAGTTAATAATCCTGCTGTACTAAATGCTCTTGTTCCAAATATTAAGTTCCATATCATAGTTACTGCACTTGGCAATCCTGAAATAATACCTACAAATATAATCATAGAAATACCATTTCCTATACCTTTATTTGTGATTTGATCTCCTAACCACATTAAAAGTGAAGTTCCTGCCATTAATGAAATAACTACTAAAAATCCTGTTAAGAAGTTTGTTTCTACGAAAATTCCAGAAGATTTATATGTTAAAAATAGTCCTATACCTTCAATTAGTGCAAGCACTACTGTTAAAAGTTTAGTATATCTATTCATTTTATTTCTTCCTTCTTCTCCACCTTCCTTCATTAATTTTTCTAATGAAGGAATTACCATTCCTAATAGTTGAATTACTATTGAAGAAGTAATGTATGGAGTAATAGTCATAGCAAAAATAGAAAATCTAGAAAATGCTCCTCCTGAGATTAAGTCTATTAATCCTGCTATACCATTACTTGCACCAGACATAGCTTCATTTAGTGTAACTGTGTTTACACCAGGCACTGTAATAAAACATCCTAATCTAAATAATACTATTAAAAGTAATGTATATAAAATTCTTTTTCTAACATCTGGTGTTTTAAATGCATTCTTAATAGTTTTAAACATTAGATCACCTCAGCCTTTCCTCCTAAAGCTTCAATTTTTTCTTTTGCAGCTTTAGTGAATTTTACAGCTTTAACATTAACTTTTTTCTCTAATTTACCTGTTGCAAGAATAACAATTCCGTCTTTTGATTTACGAATAATTCCGTCTTCAATTAAGCTTTCTGCTGTAACATCTTCTTTGCTTGATTTATTAAGCATTGTAAGTGTTACTTCTACATAATCGTTTGCATGAACGCTATTGTTGAATCCTCTTTTTGGTAATCTTCTATATAAAGGAGTTTGACCACCTTCAAAGCCTCTTCTAACTCCGCCGCCACTTCTTGCTTTTTGTCCCTTATGTCCTCTTCCAGAAGTTTTTCCAAGACCTGAACCAACTCCACGACCTACTACTGTTCTTTTCTTTGTTTTTTGTGCTGGTTTTAATTCGTCTAATTTCATTTTGCGATTACACCTCCTATTTTTTATCAATTTTATTTACTGTTATATTTTATAATATTTCAGCTACTGTTTTTCCTCTTTTTTTAGCAATTTGTTCTGCTGTTTTCATGCTCTTTAATCCTTCGATTGTAGCATAAACAACATTTCTTGGGTTGTTTGTTCCAACAACTTTAGTTCTAATGTCTTTATAACCTGCAAGCTCTAATACTGGTCTTACACTACCGCCAGCGATAACTCCAGTACCTTCTACAGCTGGTTTTAATATAACACTAGCGCTTCCAAATTTACCTACATATTCATGAGGAATTGTTGTTCCAACAACTGGAACTTCTACTAAGTTCTTTTTAGCTTCTTCAATAGCTTTTTTTATAGCATCTGGAACTTCAGAAGCTTTTCCATTTCCTACACCAATATGACCATTTCCGTCTCCTACAACAACTACAGCACTAAATCTAAAAGTTCTACCACCTTTAACAACTTTTGCTACTCTGTTGATTGCAACAACTTTTTCTTTTAATTCTGATGTATTTTCTGATTGCACTTTAATTTCCCTCCTTTTTTAAAATGTTAATCCGCCTTCTCTGGCTGCTTCTGCTAATTCTTTTATAACACCATGATAAATATAACCGCCTCTATCAAAAACAACTTCTTTAATGTTTTTCTCTAAAGCTCTTTTTGCAACTAAGCTTCCTACTTCTTTAGCAGCTTCTTTATTTGAAAGTTTTGTTTTAACTTCTTTATCAAGAGTAGAAGCTTGAACTAGAGTATTTCCTGCAACATCATCAATTATTTGTGCATAAAGATTGCTATTGCTTCTAAATACACATAATCTTGGACGATCTGCTGTTCCAGAAACTTTATTACGTACTCTTGCATGTCTTCTTTCTCTTTCAGCTTTTCTATCTATTTTCTTAATCATTTTTTCTCCTTTCTATTAACGTAACAGCGTTAATAATATTAAGAATATTTAATACTTTTTGGGTTTCAGCCTAATTAATTAGGAATTTAAAGCGAGTATAACTAGGCAACCGAGCAAAAATTTCTGAAACTATACATACTGTATGTTGATGAAATTTTTTGCAAGGTTAACAACGTTAGACGAAGCTTAAAATTTCTAATTTTATTTTTTGCCGGCTTTTCCTTCTTTTCTTCTAATATGCTCTTCAGCATATTTAATACCTTTACCTCTATATACTTCTGGTGGTCTCTTTGTTCTAATAACTGCTGCTGTTTGACCAACTAATTCTTTATCAATACCTCTTACTGTAATATGGTTAGCATCTGTTAAATCAAAGCTGATTCCTTCTGGAGCTTTAATTTCAACTGGGTGTGAATAACCTAAGTTCATTACTAAGTCATTACCCTTTTTTTGTGCTCTATATCCAACACCATTTATTTCTAGGTTTCTTTTAAATTCATGAACAACACCTTCAACCATGTTATTGATTAAAGTTCTTGTTAGACCATGTAAGCTTCTGTTTTCAGCTTCATCATTTGGCCTTGTTACTGTTATAGTATTTCCTTCTACAGTAACTGTCATATTTTTATGTAGGTCCTTTTCTAATGTACCTTTTGGTCCTTTTACAACAATATGATTATCATTTAGTGTAACTTCTACTCCTTCTGGTACAGTAATAGGTTTATTTCCTATTCTTGACATTTTGGTTTTTCCTCCTTCTTTGCTTTATTAAAAAATTGTTTTACTATATTACCATATATAAGCTAAAACTTCTCCTCCAAGACCTTCTTGTCTTGCTTCTTTGTCTGTTTTAATTCCTTTTGAAGTAGAAATTAAAGCAATACCTAATCCATTTAGAACTTGTGGTAGTTCTTCTTTAGATGCATAAACTCTTAATCCTGGTTTACTAATTCTTTTTAAACCATCAATTACTCTTGCACCATTCTCATCATATTTTAAAGTTATACGAATTACACCTTGAGTGTTATCGTTTATCTCTTCATAAGCTGCAATGTATCCTTCTTTAAATAGAATGTTAGCAATGGCTTTTTTCATATTTGAAGCAGGAACATCAACTGTTTTATGTTTTTTACTATTTGCGTTTCTGATTCTTGTTAACATATCTGCGATTGGATCTGTTGTATTCAAATTTATTCCCTCCTTTTTAAATTTACTCAAATTTACTTTGTGTCTCAAGCTGTTATTTCGAATTTAAATTAGTATATTGCAAGGAAAGCAAGTGAAAAATTTTGAAATTGTACTTTTGTACATTGAAAAATTTTTACACGTAGCTTGACAAAGCAAGATGCTGATTTAAATCTGAAAGAATTACCAGCTAGCCTTTTTCACTCCTGGAATCTCTCCCTTATGAGCTAATTCTCTAAAGCAAACACGGCAAATTCCATATTTTCTGATATATGCATGTGGTCTTCCACAAATTTTGCAACGATTATATTCTCTTGTTTTGTATTTTTGATCTCTTTGTTGTTTAACTTTTAAAGACTTCTTAGCCATTTATTTCTCCTTTCTTACACTCGCCTCTTGACAGCGCAAGACGCAGTTTATAATTAATTTTGGAATGGCATTCCCAATAATGAAAGCAATTCTCTTGCTTCTTCATCTGTCTTAGCAGTAGTAACGAATATTATATCCATACCTCTAATTTTATCGATTTTATCATATTCGATTTCTGGGAAAATTAATTGTTCCTTAATTCCCATTGAATAATTTCCTCTACCATCAAAAGAGTTATTAGATACTCCTCTAAAATCTCTTACTCTTGGTAATGCTGTATTAAATAGTTTATATGCAAAATCATACATTTTTCCACTTCTTAATGTAACTTTGCATCCAATATTAACACCTTCTCTAATTTTGAAAGCAGCAATAGCTTTTTTTGCCTTTGTTACTATTGGAGTTTGACCTGTAATTATTTTTAAATCATTTATTGTGTTGTCTAATGCTTTTGGATTATCTTTCATATCTCCTAATCCAACATTGATAACTATTTTTTCTAGTTTTGGAACTTCCATTACTGATTTATAGTTAAATTTTTTCATCAATGCAGGTACAACTTCTTTTTGATATTGTTCTTTTAATATTTCCATAAGTCTTTATAGACCTCCTTCCTTTACTATTTTATTTTAGCTCCACATTTTTTACATACACGAACTTTACTATCTTTTTCTACTTTGTATGCAATTCTTGTTACTTTTCCACATTTAGGGCAAACTACACCAACTTTACTACTATGTATTGGGTATTCAGCTGGTATAATTCCTCCTTCTTCACCTTGTCTTCTTGGTTTTACATGTTTTTTTCTGATATTAACTCCTTTAACAACTATTTTTTGTGTTTTTGGAATTACTTCTAATACTTCTCCTGTTTTACCTTTATCGTTTCCAGATAAAACTTTAACTGTATCACCTTTTTTAATTTTCATATTTACTTTTCACCTCTTCTTTTCAAATTTATAAGGTTCTCTGTTATTTTTTTATTTTAAATGACGACTTCTCACTGCCTAAGCTAATCAAAAATGGTAGATTACTAGGCAACCGAGTAAAAATTTCTGAAACTATACGTGCTGTATGTTGAAGGAATTTTTACGAAGGTTAACGACGTAAGATGCCGTTTTTCATTAGCTTAAAGAACTTCTGGAGCAAGTGACAAAATCTTCATATACTCTCCATCTCTTAATTCTCTAGCTACTGGTCCAAATATACGAGTTCCTTTTGGTGTTTTATCATCTTTTATAATAACAGCTGCATTTTCATCAAATCTTACATAAGAACCATCTGCTCTTCTAATTGGCTTTTTAGTTCTTACAACAACAGCTTTTACTACATCACCTTTTTTAACAACTCCACCACCAGGTATAGCTGTTTTTACAGATGCAACAATAATATCGCCTACACCAGCGTATTTTCTATATGAACCACCTAAACATCTGATACACATAATTTCTTTTGCACCAGTGTTGTCAGCAACTTTTAATATACTTTGTTGTTGTACCATTTTGGTATCCTCCTTTATTTAATAACTGCTTTTTCTACAACTTCAACTACTCTCCATCTCTTGTCTTTAGAAAGTGGTCTAGTTTCCATTACTCTAACTTTATCTCCTGCTTGGCATTCATTGTTTTCGTCATGAGCTTTTAATTTGTATGTTCTTTTTTGAATTTTTCCGTACATTTTGTTCATAACATTAGTTTGAACAGCTACAACAACTGTTTTATCCATTTTGTCAGAAACAACTGTACCGATCATTTCTTTACGAAGGTTTCTTTCTTCCATTAGTTTACACCCTCCTTTAATTCTCTTTCTTTTAGAACTGTTTTTATTCTTGCAATGTCTTTTTTCACTTCTTTAATTTTTATAGGATTATCTAATCCGTTTGTAGCTAAACTAAATCTTAATTTGAATAATTCATTTTTTAGTTCTACTAATTCTTTCTCTAATTCTGGTGAAGACATTTCTTTTATTTTATTAATCTTCATCGCTATCACCACCTACTTCAGTTTCTCTTTTGACAAACTTACATTTTACTGATAGTTTATTAGCTGCTAATCTTAGAGCTTCTTTTGCAGTTTCCTCTGGAACTCCTGCTATTTCAAACATAACTCTTCCTGGTTTTACAGCTGCTACCCAGTATTCAACAGCACCTTTACCTTTACCCATACGAGTACCAATAGGTTTTGATGTTATTGGTTTGTCAGGGAAGATTTTAATCCAAACCTTTCCACCTCTTCTTATATAACGAGTCATAGCAACACGGGCTGCTTCGATTTGGTTTGATGTAATTAAACCAATTTCTTGTGATTGTAGTCCGAATTCTCCATCAGTAACTGTGTTACCTCTTGTTGCTTTACCTCTAATTCTACCTTTTTGTTGTTTTCTATATTTTGTTCTTTTTGGCATTAATGGCATTACTCATCTCTCCCTTCTGCTTGTTTTTTCTTAGCTGGAAGAACTTCGCCTTTATAGATCCAAACTTTAACACCGATTTTTCCATAAGTTGTATCTGCTTCTGCAAATCCATAATCAATATCAGCTCTTAAAGTTTGAAGTGGAATTGTTCCTTCTTTGTAGAACTCTGTTCTAGCCATGTCTGCTCCACCTAATCTACCAGATACAGCAGTTTTAATACCTAATGCACCTGCTTTCATAGTTTTTTGCATACATTGTTTCATAGCTCTTCTGAATGAAATTCTTCTTTCTAGTTGTCCTGCAATGTTTTCTGCAACTAATTGTGCATCAACATCTATGTTCTTAACTTCAACAATATTTAAGTTAACTGTTTTACCTATCATTTTTTCAAGTTCAGCTTTTAATTCTTCAGCTAGGTTTCCACCTTTACCAATTACTAAACCTGGTTTTGCTGTGTAAACATTTACTTTAACGAATTTTGCAGTTCTTTCAATCTCAATTTTAGAAATTCCTGCAACATATAATTTTTTCTTAACATATTCACGGATTTTATGATCCTCTACTAGGTAATCACTAAAATTCTTTTTGTCTGCATACCATTTAGAATTCCAGTCTTTAATAACACCTACTCTTAATCCGTTAGGATCCATTTTTTGTCCCATTTTGTTAAGTCCTCCTTTCTTAATCTCTTTCCTTTAATACGATTGTAATATGACTTGTTCTCTTTCTAATTCTTACTGCACTACCTTTTGCAGCTGGTCTAATTCTTTTTAGAGTTGGACCTTGATTTGCATAAATCTCAGCAACATATAATTTTTCATGTGCCATGTGATGATTGTTTTCAGCATTTGCGATAGCTGATTTTAATAATTTTTCGATAATTTCGCTTGATGCTTTTGGAGCATATTTTGCAATAGCTAAAGCTTCATCAATATCTTTTCCTCTAATTAAGTCTGCTACTATTTTAACTTTTCTAGCTGAAATTCTAGCATATCTTAGAGTTGCTTCTGCTGTTGGAATGTTGTTTTCTTCCATTTTTTTATCTCCTTTCATTATTTGTTAGTTGTTGTTTTGTCTCCTGCGTGACCTTTAAATGTTCTTGTTGGTGCAAATTCACCTAATTTATGTCCAATCATTTCCTCTGTAATATATACTGGTACATGTTTTCTACCATCATGAACAGCTATTGTGTGTCCAACCATTTGTGGGTATATAGTAGAAGCTCTTGACCATGTTTTTATTACTTCTTTATTTCCACTTTCATTCATTGCATTAACTCTTTTTAATAATTCAGGTGCAATAAATGGAACTTTTTTACTTGATCTTGACATTTATTTTACCTCCTACTTTCTACGTTTTGTGATCATTTTATCACTCTTTTTGTTTTTCTTTCTTGTCTTGTATCCTAATGCTGGTTTACCCCAAGGAGTCATTGGTCCTGCGTGTCCAACTGGAGCTTTACCTTCACCACCACCATGAGGGTGATCTACTGGGTTCATTACAGAACCTCTAACAGTTGGTCTAATTCCCATGTGTCTTGTTCTACCAGCTTTACCTAATTTAATATTTTCATGATCTGTATTTCCAACTGTTCCTATTGTAGCTTTACATACAGCCATTATTAATCTCATTTCGCCAGAAGGTAATCTTACATGTGCATATTTTCCTTCTTTAGCCATTAATTGAGCTTCTTGACCAGCAGCTCTAACTAATTTTCCACCTTGACCAGGGTTTAATTCAATATTATGAATCATTGTACCTACTGGAATGTTTTCAATTTTCATGCAGTTACCTGGTTTAATATCTGCTTTATCTCCAGAAACTACTTTATCTCCATCTTTTAATCCTACTGGTGCTAAAATATATGCTTTTTCTCCATCTTCATATTGAATTAAAGCTATATTTGCACTTCTGTTTGGATCATATTCTATACCAACTACAGTTGCTGGCATATCAACTTTATTTCTTTTAAAATCTATAATTCTATATTTTTGTCTATTTCCTCCACCTTGATGTCTTACTGTAATTCTACCATAAGAGTTTCTACCAGCATTTTTCTTTTTTGTAGCTAATAGAGTTTTTTCTGGTTCTTTTTTTGTAATTTCATCAAATGTTGAAACTGTCATGTTTCTTCTTGATGGAGTATAGGGTCTGAATCTTTTTATTCCCATTTTAATTTCCTTTCTCAAAATTTATGAAAAACTTCGTCTTGCGTTGCCAAACTTCACTCAAAATTTTTCAATGTACCAATGTACTATTTCAAAATTTTTCGCTCGTTTTCCTAGCAATACTCGTTTTTGATAAATTTTATATTACTATATTTACGGATATTTTCCCGCTCCGCATACGGATATTTATTTATTTTCCGGGGTTACTTCCCGATAATTTTAAGTTTCTAATAATTCTTCAACATTCCTTCGAAGAATTGATTAAAAATTAGAAGCAAGTATAGCTAGGCAACCGAGTAAAAATTTCTGAAACTATACGAGTTGTATGTTGAAGGAATTTTTACGAAGGTTAACAACGCTAGACGCCACTTATAATTTTTAAGCACCCATGAAGTGTTCGATAGAATCCTTATACTTCTTAGAAACTTTAACTTCTTTTCCACCTTTATCTAGGTATTTAATATCTCCTGGGTTTGTATCAATAGTTACTATTGCTTTTTTCCAGTCTGAAGTTTTTCCTGTTGTTTTTCCTCTTCTAACTTCTTTTCCTTTAACACTCATTGTGTTAACATTTAATACTTTTACTTCAAAAAGTTTTTCTACTGCATTACGAATATCTATTTTAGTAGCTTTTTTATTAACTCTAAATGTATATTTTCCTGCTTGTAATTCATCATTACTTTTCTCAGTGATTACTGGTGCTATGATAATATCTTCTGGTTTCATTATGCATACACCTCCTCTAATTTTTTAACAGTATCTTCTGTTACAACAAGATTTTTATGTTTTAATAAATCATATACATTGATTGTTCCAACTTGTAATGTTTTAACTCCTTCAATGTTTCTAGCTGATTTTTGAACTATTTCATCTTTTTCTGGTAAAAGAATAACTGCTTTACCTTCTACTTTTAAGTTATTTAAAATTCTTGCCATTTCTTTAGTTTTGATTTCTTTTAATGGTAAGCTTTCAACAACTACTAATTCATTTTCTAATACTTTTGAGCTTAACATTGATTTAATTGCTAATCTCTTTTCTTTTTTATTTACTGTATAATTATATGAACGTGGTTTTTGACCTAAAGCAACTCCTCCACCAACCCAATGTGGTGCACGAATGCTTCCTTGTCTTGCTCTACCTGTACCTTTTTGTCTCCATGGTTTTCTTCCACCACCACGAACTTCTGCTCTTGTTTTTGTACTTTGTGTACCTTGTCTTTGATTAGCTAAATAATTAAGAACTACTTCATGCATAACATCTTCATTAACTTCTACTGCGAAAATGCTGTCTGCAAGCTCTATATCGCCAACCTTTTTGCCTTCTTTATTTAATAAATCAACCTTTGGCATTTATATTTCCTCCTTCCTCTTATTTAGCACTCTTAGAAACTGCTGTTCTAGCTGTTTCTTTAATTCTTACTAATGAATTTTTATATCCTGGAATTGAACCTTTAATCAAGATAACGTTCTTATCCATATCAACCTTAACAATTTGTAAGTTTTGTACTGTTACAGTATCTTTTCCTGTATGTCCTGGTAACTTCTTACCTGGGAATACTCTACCTGGTGAAGATGTAGGTCCCATAGAACCTGGTCTTCTGTGATACATAGAACCATGTCCTTTTGGTCCAATGTGTTGTCCATGTCTCTTAATAACACCTTGGAATCCTTTTCCTTTAGAAACACCTTGAACATCAACTAATTCTCCAGCTTCGAAGATATCTGCTTTAAGTTCATCTCCAACATTATAAGATTCGATATCGTCTAGTCTTAATTCTTTTACATATTTCTTATATGCAAGTTTAACTTTATCAAATTGACCTTTTTCAGGTTTGTTCATTTGTTTTTCTTTAACTTCTCCAGTTGCAAGAACTATTGCGTTGTAACCATCTGTTTCAACAGTTTTCTTTCTTAAAACTAAGCTTGGTTCAACT
>ENA-OPNI01000658-OPNI01000658.1-human-gut-metagenome-genome-assembly--contig:-NODE-658-length-11468-cov-2.968895_pt1 | contig 11468 bp, 9 predicted proteins | sample MGYA00241538_ERZ501773 | MGnify/ENA primary metagenome ERZ501773 (study PRJEB25962, sample SAMEA2042556) | human gut metagenome | biome: human gut; feature: human-associated habitat; material: faeces...
ACCGATGGTCACCCCCGGACAGACCACCACATTGCCACCCAGCCAGCAGTCCTCGCCCACCGTAATGGGATAGGATGTTTCCTTTTCCTCACGGCGTTCCACATAGTCCATGGGGTGCTGTGGTGTGTAGAACTGGCAATGAGGTCCTATCAGCGTATTCTTTCCGATGCGGATATAAGCTCCGTCGAGCATGATGCAATCGTAGTTCATGAACACATTTTCACCCAGGATTATGCCGTTGCCGTGGTCACAATGGAAAGGCGGACAGATAGTGGTATTTTTCGGGATACCTGGAATAAGGTCTTCCATTACCTGACGGTAATCGTCGTCGTAAATGGTCATCGTCTGCAGACGGGCGCACACTTTCTTCGCATGCATCAGGCTAGTGTGTATTTCAGGGTCGGAAAAATAATAGAGTTCCTGACTGCGCATTTTTTCGTATTCTGTTTTCATAGGATTTCAGTTTATTATTTCACGTGAATTCGACATAAAGATAAATATAATCTATTGGAATATAGCCACATCGCAAAAAGAGTATTAAATTTACAGTGAACAATTATCACATTTAAACGATTATCACGATGTTCTCAGAGTTTAAAATTACAGAGATTTAATGTATGACCGATGATTTTTGCAAGGAATTTTCGTTGCACTATCCTATTACCGTTTTATAGGACAGGAGAACAAGAAGTCCGGATTGACCCATAAAACCATTCCATCCGACATACAGCCAAAGACTGATTCTTTGTAGTTCATCATTGTATCTGAAGGATATATCCCTTCTTCTTCACAGAAATAATATTAAGGGTATTATCAGGAGCAAGAATATGTCGTAAATAAGTAATCTGTACATTTAAAGACATCGAATTAGAATAGCTGATGTCACCCCATACTTGATTCAGAATTTCATCCCGTGTTACCAAAGTGCCGACACTTCGTGATAGCAGAATCAGGATATCCGTCTGACGTGCCGATAGATTACGGATTATCCCGTTGTATGAGACTGTTGAATTTTGACTGTCAAACAATGTTTTTCCAATCATATAGTGGCATTGAACATTCACTTTCCTGTTTTCAAACCGTTCGTCAATTCTCGCAATCAACTCTTCTGGATAAAACGGTTTGGGAATATAGTCATTACCTTTCAAGTGGAATCCTTTCAACCGGTCTGCCTTTTCCGTACGATCCGTAAGGAAAAAAAGGAATACCTCACTATCAATCTCACGGATTTTCTGTGCAAGTTCGAATCCGTTCATTACAGGCATATTCACATCCAACAATATCAAGTCAGGATGTTGCTGCTTATACATTTCCCATGCAGCAGCTCCATCAGAAGCGTATGTGACTGCATACCCTTCGAGTTCTAAGAAACGTTTCAAAAGCAATGAATTCTGCCTGTCATCATCAACCAACAAAATATGTATTTCATGTTTATTCATTGTGGTAACTCTATAATAAAAGAACTTCCATGATTCAACTCACTTTCTATGTGTATATCCCCCCGGTGAGCTTCCACAAGCATACGGACATAGGCCAGTCCGAGTCCCATACCTGCGATATTTTTTTCAAAACCAATCCGCCCACGATAGAATTTCTCAAAAATATGCCTGTGTTCTGATTTAGGGATACCCAATCCATTATCTTTAACTGAGATACGGACGTAGTCATTGTCACATTTCTGATAATCTATTTCGATTTCCACCTTTTCTCGCGAGTATTTTACTGCATTCTCCAACAGATTGTCGATAATATTCATCATGTGCATCCTATCAGCAGTAATAATCACATCCTCGTGAGGAAGAACAACTATATGGACATTTTTATCACTTGGTACATTCAGTTTATGGATACACGTATCCAGCAAATCGTGCAGACTGAACGCTGAAATATTAAGTGGAATCTCGGTTGCATTGCTGAAAGTCAAGTCTCTCAGTTTGGAGAACAAAGCAGACAAGCTGTCCAAGGCCGTATGGGAATCAGCAACTACCATTTGCCTACCCTGAATATCTTTCATAAGCCGCTCATTACCCATATAGGATACACACATCTTAAGCGTTGCAATCGGACGTTTTAGTTCATGAATCATTGTTTGTATAAAGTCTGACCGCAGATTTTCTATTTTATGCTGTTTGCGGATCGTAGCAATCTGTGCCACAAGGCAAAAAACCAATAAAACAGATAAGGTGAATGAAAAGGACAGAATATCCGACATTTCTCTTATAATCAGCGGCAACGCAATTGGGCACTCCATTCGTACCAGCTTCTTTCCAAGAATATCGTATGGATAGGTTATGGAGAGTACAGGATGGAACAACGAACCCCATTCTGCACGGGAGGATTCCCAGACTATCGAATCTGCCGTTTCGGCGAAAATGGTATCGATATTAATGTGATTAGACCGTATTCTCGTGTCGAGTTTTTCCACTGAAAAAGGAGACCGTCTATTAAGACAGCTACGTTCTATTGCATCAAGAACCTCCGATTCTTTCCGTTCCTGTTTGACAACAATCACTTGCACTTCTCTATCCAGCCAGTCAGGATGTTGCATTTCATATATTCGGGAAAACAAATCAGCTGAAAGTGAATCAATGGCTGAACAATGTCGCATATCTGCCGTATAGATATCAAATAAAAACATCTCAGTACCTCCCCTTATAAACCGTCTGGTCGTGTATTCAACGGCAATTTCGTTATTGACCGCACTCTGACGCACTTTGTTGTATTCATCAATGGACTCAAAAACACGACTGTAAAGTGTATCCGCACAGGTCTGTACCGTGTACTTATATCGGGAATAGAGCCATTTGCCCTGCACGATGGTAAATAACACTATCACAATTACGGTCAGGTAATTCAGTATTTTGATTCTTCTTTCCATGATGCAAATATATGGCAATTTGAATTGAATGGATAGCATGGTCCAGGCAATATTAATCCACTATAATAATTTAATAATAATTCTATAAGAATAGGATAATGATTATTTTTTCAAATCTGTCACAGCCCCGATACCTTTGCACAACTCCACCGCCTTTACAAATTGCGGGGGAATAACTATAACAGATATTAACTCCATAAAATCTATTGTATATGAAACATTTTTTTATTCTCTGTGCAAGTCTGGGACTTTCTTTATCATTGTCCGCACAACAAAACAACACGTTTCCGACAGATTATGAATGCCTGTACGAATATAAGGTGACAAATTCAAAATCCATTACGGACACTTATACGACCATTTTACAGATAGGACGTGATTGCTCCTGTTTTATGGATTACACGGCATTCCAGTCCGATTCTGTCAACGCCACCCCCCAAGCTTCTGACGAGGATATAAAAAAATACCAGATGCAGGAAATGAAAAACAGTTTGTTTTTCGACCAAACGGTATTACAGAACCATCCGCAAGGTGAAATGTCTGTCTACAGTGTAATACCGCCGGATTATTATATGTACAAGGAAAAGCTCTGCCCGATACAATGGAGCTTAAGCAATGAAACAGATACCGTCTGTGGTTACGTCTGCCAAAAAGCTACGGGTGAATACGGAGGAAGGAAATGGGTCGTATGGTACGCACCGGAAATACCGACCACTTACGGTCCTTGGAAATTTTGCGGTCTTCCCGGGCTCGTAATGCGGGCTCATGATACAGAGAACATACACCGTTTTGAAGCCATCACTTTCCGCAAAGGCACATTGCCCATCGCTGTGCCGGATATCCCCCACATGGTGACCGTAGAAAGAGACAAGTTTGTCAAAAGCAAAAACAAATATGAAGAGGACCCCATGAAAAACATTCCACTTGAATCAATCAGTGATATGACAGTGCAAAAGAATGAAGACGGGAAAAACTCCATCCTTATCAACGGTGTACAGTTGCGGATTCGCCCAAATGGTTACACTCCCTTGGAATTAGAATGAAAGTTTGACTATGCGTTTATTCTTCAGTATATTATTTTGCGTGATTACAGGTCTCGCTTACTCTCAAAGCCGGGTAGAAGGAATGCTTAAAGATGTTTACGGCACAGGCATTGACGGTGCAATAATCAAAATTTCTGCGGACAGTACCGTCATTGCCTATGCAATTTCTGACAAGGGACATTTTAATGTGGCCTTTCATACAGATTCAAAAAAAGTCAAGCTAATCGCCGAGTCGATGGGATATGAATCTGTGGAAAAGGAAATCTTAAATATGTCCCAGACTTGCTACATTACAATGAAAGAAAAAACGACGGAGCTGAAAGAAGTGGTCGTAAAAGCCCCGGCCATCTACCAACGCGGTGATACCTTGTCCTTTCATCTTTCTGCATACACCACCCAAAGTGACTATACATTGAAAGACGCCCTGAAAAAACTTCCAGGCATCAACGTGGAAAAATCAGGCCACATCAAATACCTGGGGAAGGACATCTCAAACTTTTACATTGACGGCCTGGATTTACTGGGCGGGAAATATAACATAGCGACCACAAATATACCGGCCTCGTATGTAAATTCTGTTCAGGTACTGAACAATCATCAGGCCGTAAACATGAATAAGGATATTTTTTCAGATGACGTGGCCATAAACATCCACCTGAACCACAACGCACGCTTTAAACCCATTGGAACGTATGAAGGCTCTGTCGGGTATGGTGACGACTGGCTATATCAGGCAAGCGGTGCCGGCATGCTTTTCAAGCCCAAGTTCCAAACCATTGCCACATTGAAAGTCGGAAACGTACATTCATTTGCTTCAGATGAAGTGACTTCCCTTTTCAGAGGAATCCAGGAGGAGTCTAAGGCAGAAAAACTGATGGGCAATATATCGGCTTCCACTCCTCCGATAGACAAAGACCGGTATGCCTCACCTACCGAACTCATGGGCTCAGTCAATTTTATCCAAAAAATAACAGAAACAGCCACATTGCGGGGAAACATCGACTACAGTCATTCCAAAAGCCAATATGATTATGACATTCAACGTAACTTCTACGACGGGGATGAAAATATCCTCATTAACCAAGGAATAAATCCGCTTTCAGCCAGTCATAGCCCCAGTTTCTCTATCGTTTATAAAAACAATGCGTCGACAAGCTATCTTCACAATTCATTATTCGGCAAGGCCACGTTCCTGAGCAACGACTTGCCGACTACGGAAAACGGCCAGGCACTTATGCAGCAACAATCCATGCGTGACTATTACGTAGGAAATAATTTTTCATATAGCTGGCGCAAGAAGAAACTGCGCTGGAGACTATCATCATCCGTTCTGTTATTCAACACACCACAAGTCAGGCTTACCGTAACAAACGAAGAAAACAACATTCGTCAGCATGCAAACAGCTTGAACCTTCAGACTAAGAATCTCTTGTCTGCGATTTATGATTTCAAGAACTCGCGTTTTTATTTTCCACTTTCGCTGAACTATTCGGCAGATAAAATGCAAACAGATTTACGGTCCTGCCGGGACAATACAAATAATAAGAACGATATAACAGGCGGTAATTTAAGCGTTGTTTTTGCCCCGCAGTATGAATATACCCATCCGAAACACATATATGTCTTTCGGACCGATGTACTTATGCGGATAGATTACATACACCACAGGAATCACATACAGAATGGAAAAGATAAATTCAGTTTCTTTTCCGTATGTCCCGGAATTTATTTCAACTATAAAGTCAGTAGCCGTTCTACATTCAGGACGCAAGTAACCTATACACGAAACTTTGGGGACATCCTGGACTTCCTGACGTTTCCGGTGCAGACAGACAACACCACTCAAAAAATCAGTTCCGGCATTCTACAAGACAATAAATCGTTGATGGCAAACCTGCACTATGATTATAAGATACCATTGGATATGTGGTTTATAAATGCTGACCTCATGTACCAACGTGAACATAACAATCTACTGGCATCCCAGAAGGTAGCCTCAGACTTGATTCAGTCAACTTACCTATACATGCCTAACAATACCCATCATATAACGGCACAACTGGGCATCACCAAACAAATTGAATCCATAAAGACAAAAATTTCATTAAATGGACTATATATATGGAGAAAGCAGCAAGCGGAACAGAACAGTTTGCTTACAACCTATTCCTGGCAAAACGTCGGTATTTCCCCGACATTGACCTCACAGCCCTGCAAATATGTTGAACTGGACTATTCCGGTGAAATAAGTAAGACTTTCTTGAGCTATGAGGACATCAAGAGATGTTATTGGTCACAAGTACATAAAATCTCCTTAAAAATCATACCGGTACAGTCTCTTGTATTGTCCGCTTCATCAGACATCGTGAAAAAGAACTTAACTGAAAATCAGCGTAAAACAATGGGCTTGCTTGATTTTGACATAACCTGGCTATTCAAGGCTTTCAGGTTTAATCTAAGCTTGCAAAACGCGTTAAACCAGGATTCATATAGCTATACGATATACAATTCCATCAATACCTACAGCTATAATTACCAACTGCGTGGACGTGAACTATTATTCACGCTTGCCATAACACTGTAATATTTTTGAGACAAGCAATTGCTATACGTTAATGTGGCGTTGGCAGAATATGAGAAAATTTTATCCGAGTAAAACATAGAGTTCCTGACTGCTCATTTTTTCGTATTCTGTTTTCATAGGATTTCAGTTTATAGAATTACCATATTCAGAGGTAGGTGGAATTTAACTGACTGTCCAAGAGAGAGAAATACAAAAACAACGCTCATGGTCATCGGTCATACAATAAAACGACTGACTGTACTCCGCAAATCCTTAAAAAGATAGCCAACGGATACAACCGCTGAGTTTCCCCATCATCCAATATTACAAACTAAAAATAGAGACTTCAAGAGGTTACGCTTCCATTGATTCCACAAATTGTAACAATGAAACGACACGCTCCGTATGAAAAGAAAGTTGGTTGAACAATTTATGGGTTTTCAGCATCTCAATAGCAGCATCGGCTGTAATCACCCCTTGTTCATAGAACCGGATTGTGGCATATAACTGATCATTAGCTACAGGGCCCATCACCAGGTCATATTTTTCCACGTCTTTCCCTCGTCGGTTATTGACCACAAATTCCAGCCATTCTTTCGTGGCTCCTGTAAACCGGAGAACAGAAAATTCTCTATCAAAAATATTGTCAGGCACTTCATATACAGAAACTACAGCTTTCTCACTCTGTTCTCTATTCTTTTTCAACAGAGCCCACTTTTGAGCCTGTTCCAAATTGGTCGTCGTATAGAATCCTTTCCCAAAATCCGTAGCCTTACGCCCTTTCTGCACACGCGGGTGCTTTACAATAACCGTAGAACCGTGATATAGTTTCATTTCTTTTTATTGATATAAGTAGTTATAGTATCTATAATATAATCAACGTCTTGAGTATGAAGCATCTCGAAATTGTCAGTCAGGAACTCGAAAACCTGATAATTGGAGAACCGTAACAAAGTTTCTTCTCCACTTAAATGCTGCACTTTTCTATAATTCTCCAAACAAAACAGCTTGAAAAGTAAGATTCGGGTATCATTGTTCTGCATTTTCTTCCGCTTGGCCTTCTCCTTTTCCAGCATCTCATATAACAGCAAGGTACCTGAATACCACAATTTTGTACGCTCATCGAGCAAAGATTTATACAAACTACTTGTATATATGTAATACAAGGCATCTTCAAATGGCAATGATTTTTTCTTCATCACCATATCTACCAAATCACGCATGACAAACGGAAGCATAGACTGGCCAAGACCTTCAGTATGAGTATCAGATATATCCATAAACTACTTTTTGAAACATTACCACAAAACAGGTTTCACGCTGCCCATTTCTGCAAATGTATGGAATCTTCTTTGAAAAATCAAGTCCTGCATCATCGCATCAAACGAGACTCACAACAGGAGGGCTACCGAGTACATACGCCACATCGGAGAGTCCAAAATCTATGTGGTTCCTGAACGCTCCGCCGATAACGAGCAGTGGATAAATCCAGACTTCGGCAGTCCGGATTTGCGGACGCATTATGACAGAAAGTTTTCAGGTCGGGGACAGATGGTTCAAGCCGAACTATCATACCCATATCGTTTTCGACTGGATGAACCACGAAACCGGAAAGAGCCGAAAGTTCAATGACGATGACATGATGCAGACCCTTGCATCCGACATCTTATTGATGGAACGTGGTCAGTCAAAGGCTATCACGGGTAAGGAGCATCTGGAACAGAACGATTTTATCATTGAGAAGCAGAAAGCCGAACTGCAACGCATGGAAAACTTCTGTGCCATACTGGGGTTCACTAAAAAAATGACTGAAAATCTTATAGTCAAAAAAGAAGCTCTGAAATGCAGTGGTAAAATCTATTCCGAGCAGCACAGACGGAACTTTGACATAAAGGATGATATTTTAATGATAGAAAACGCCTCTGACGATGAAAGTAGGCTAAGCCTGAAATAACAGGAAGCCGAATGGTTCAGTGAGCAATGGCACAGGCTTAGATATGGAACAAGGCTGTCGCAACAAGAAGAAAAGAAAAGTAGGGGATTAAGATGTAACTTGATAGTTTGCGACTCTATATTCCCGATTATCAATTAAATTGTGTATCTTTGCCAATGGATTGAGGAAACTCTTTCCAAGACATGTTAGAATTAGAAGAAGCGTTATGCTTATCTTGTACTTGAAAACGTAGGAAATTTTCAATCTGAATACAAGGATAGCATAGTGGTTCTCACGCTATAGCGTGGGCTGCTATTGTTGCATCTGTATTCAGGGTTTCCTACGACCTTCAAGTAAGAGTGTGGCATGCGGTTCACGCTTATTTTTAAATCTTTAAATACATACATTAAATTATGAAATTCTCAAAAACACTCTCCACTTGTTTAAAATGCATCTTTATTTCAGTTTTTTTTCTTTCAAGTACTGTTTGCGTATTTGCCCAACTTAAGAAAACGGCAAAAATTGAAAAAGTAAAATCTTTCACAGCTGGTTCTGTTGCCTTAAATAAAACATCCTTAGATGGTGTCGAAGTATATTCTGTAACTTTACCCAATAACTCAAAATATCATCAACCAATAGTTTTCTTTCTTGGAAATAAAGATGAAGTGATTAAAAATTTACAAGATTTATCAGATGCCCTTGAAGAAGGTAAAAAAGGTGAAGTGTTTGATTTCTCCGCATGTGGGAAAAATTACCAATTGTCTTTTAGCCGAACTTTAGGACAAAAATGTTTCAAGATTTGGGAACCCATAAATACGTCAAATGACTTCGGACGTTTTTTCAAAGCAACAATTGATGATATTTTGGAATTTATGAAAACCCCACAATAATTAGTATACTATTTTATGAGCGATACGAAACTTTTATCATTATCTGAAATATTCAATAATAAAATATTTCGAATTCCTGATTTTCAACGTGGATATTCTTGGGAAGAACGTCAATTAGAAGATTTTTGGGAAGATATTCAAAATCTTAGCCCTAACAAAATTCACTATATCGGTTTACTAACAGTCGAGCCAATAAAAGAAAGCGATATAGTAAATATTGAAAAATGGAAAGATGATTTATGGCTCTTTAAAAAAGGATTGTCTGCTTACTATGTAATTGATGGCCAACAGCGGTTAACTACATTAATTATCCTACTGCATGAAATTTTGCGTACATTCAGTGATGATGAAGGCATTAATTACGGACAAAAGGGTGAATGGATTGATCGTTTTTTGTATCGTTCCTATAATTCGATATATAAATCATTTGTATTTGGATATGAAAAGGACAATCCAAGCGATGAGTACTTTAAGACAAAAATATTAGAACAAGAATCATCTACAGCAGACAAATACCCAGAAACATTGTATACCGCAAACCTTATGTTTGCAAAAAAGTATTTTGCCAAAAAGCTTAAAGTATTAAATAAGGAAAGCAAGGAGAGTATTTTTGATAAAGTTGTAAATCGCTTAAAATTCAATTATTATGAAATAGATGATTCTTTAGATGTATATGTGACATTTGAAACGATGAACAATCGAGGGAAAAGCTTGTCACATTTAGAACTTCTTAAAAACCGTCTTATATATTTGTCAACTCTTCTACATGAAGATGATGAAACCAAAGGACGCTTAAGACGAGATATTAATGAAACATGGAAAACAATATATGAATATTTAGGTAAAAATAAAGATAATCCATTAGATGATGATACCTTCTTATTCAATCACTGGATTATGTATTTTACATATGATAGAAGTCAGTCCGATGTATATGCAGAGTTTTTACTTAAGAAAAAATTCACATCCAAAAATGTATTATGTAACAAAATTTCCATAGAAGAAATAAAAGCCTATATAGATAGTCTATCTAAATGCGTAAAACAATGGTTTTATATATTTAACATTCAATATTCTAGTTATTCAAGTAGAATAAAAGAGCATATTCAGAAATTAGAACGAGTTGGATGGGGAGCATTTCCTCCAATGATAATGGCGGTATTCACTAAAGAAAGTAACGAAGATTTAATTTGGGATTTCCTAGATGCTTGTGAAAGATTTAATTTTTTAGTTTTTGCAATATCACATCGAGCGTCAAACACGCAAAATAGTAACTTATATAGAAAAGCACGAGAATATTATGTTGGAGATTTAGACATTGAAACTTTAACTTATGAGATTGATTTTATAACAGATGGTGAGGATGAAGAATACTATCGTGGATGGTTTGATTTAGAAAGATTTAAAAATCATATAAAAGAGCTATTTTCAAAAAATGACAGAGATGGCTTCTATTCATGGAGTGGACTAAGATATTTTCTTTATGAATACGAATTACACCTCCAAGATAATGCAAATTCCAAAGTAACCTGGGAAGATTTCAACAAGAGAAAGAAAGAGGATACCATTGAACATATATATCCTCAATCAGCAAACGATGTTTACTGGAAAAAGCGTTTTGGACATCTTAAGCCAACAGAAAGACGATTGTATCTTAATTCTTTAGGAAATCTATTGCTCTTGAATCGTTCAAAGAATTCTAAGTTACAGAATTATGATTTTGATAAAAAGAAATGCCTTAAAAGTAAAGAAGGGAAAGATATAGGATATTATAATGGTTCGTATAGTGAAATAGAAGTTGCGAAAGAGTCTGAGTGGACAACAGAAAAAATAAAAGAAAGAGGATTATCAATGTTACAGTTTATGGAGGAACGTTGGAAGTTCAAATTCAAAGATTGGGAGATAGAGAAAGAGGAAATACTATTCCCGACTAAATAATAGATTATATGCAGATGAAAATATAAAAAATACTCTTTTCATCTGCATTTTTTATTCATAATAATGATTTGAGTGTTGATGGAAATATTGAACATGAAGACGAATGGGGGCCTCTATAGGAACAAAACGGGGACATGCCTAAAAAGAAAAAAAGGATAAGTCGTTATTATTAACTACTTATCCTTTTACCTTGTACCCAGACCCGGGGTCGAACCGGGATGGA
>ENA-OPNI01000678-OPNI01000678.1-human-gut-metagenome-genome-assembly--contig:-NODE-678-length-11323-cov-1.676961_pt1 | contig 11323 bp, 10 predicted proteins | sample MGYA00241538_ERZ501773 | MGnify/ENA primary metagenome ERZ501773 (study PRJEB25962, sample SAMEA2042556) | human gut metagenome | biome: human gut; feature: human-associated habitat; material: faeces...
GAATTAGAAAGGTGATTGGTAATTATGAAGAAGAAAAATAAACTTAGATTGCACCCTGCTTTGGTATTTTTGATACTTACTATTGGTATTATGATTATTAGTAGTATTGGTAGTATTCTTAATTTAGAGGCTAGTTATTATGTTGTTAATGAGGCTACAGGGGATTTAAATAGTCAGGTTGTTAATATTAATAATTTGTTTAATAGGACTGGGCTTCAGTATTTGATTAGTAATATGCTTAATAATTTTATTAATTTTGCTCCTTTAGGTAATTTAATTATTGGTTTACTTGGAGTAGGAGTTGCTTATAAGTCAGGATTTCTTAATTCTTTATTTAAGATGATTAGTGAGAAGGTACCTAGAAAGTTTTTGACTTTTCTTGTGGTATTACTAGGTATTATATTTTCAATGTTTTATGAGGTTGGATATGTAATACTTATTCCTCTTGCTGCGATATTATTTATGAATCTTGGTAGACATCCGTCAGCGGGTATTTGTGCGGCTTTTTCGGGTATTACTTTTGGGTATGGAGCTAATGTTATTATTAATAGGCTTGATTCAATGCTCACTTTATATTCTGGCAAGGCTAGTAAGGTACTTGATTCGGCATATAATGTTAATTTATATGGTAATATTATTTTTACCGCTATTAGTATGATACTTGTTGCTTATGTTGGTATGGTTGTTACGGAAAAATTTATTATTCCTAAACTTGGTAAGTATTATTTTGATGAAGAAGAGCCTTCACAAGATGGTGTTCCTTCTAAAAAAGAGAGAAAGGGTGTTATTCTTTCGTTAGGTGCTACTTTTATTGCTTTATTATTACTTGTTTATTGTATTATTAAGGGGCTTCCTTTTTCGGGATTATTACTTGATTTGAGTCAGAATGAATATGTTGATATGTTATTTGGAGAGGGTTCTTACTTTTATCAGGGTTCGGTTACAATATTTTCATTCTTACTTATATTTAGTTCTTTAATATATGGTATTAGAGTTGGTACTATTGATGATAATAGGGATTTGGTAGATGGCATGAGTTATTATCTTAAAGATGTTGCTTCTCTTCTTGTTCTTATATTCTTTGCGGCTCAGTTTTGCTTGATATTTAAAGAAACTAATATTGGTTTATTTATTGTGGCTTCTTTATCTGAACTTATTAATAAATTTCAATTTACTGGTCTATTACTAGTTGTTGTTACTTTCTTAGTTGTAGCTATTTCTACTTTCTTTGTACCAATGGCATCGACTAAGTGGGCTATGATGTCACCAGTTATTGTACCTATGTTTATGCAAAGTTCAATGACTCCGGAGTTTGCTGAAGCGGTATTTAGGGCTGCGGATAGTAGTGTTAAGGGTCTTACTCCAATATTTAGTTATTTTGTTATTTTGATTGGATTCTTACATATTTATAATAAGAGAAAGAATGATGTTATTACGATATCTGATGCTATGAGTTTGATGGTACCTTATGCGATAGCTTTTACTGTTTTATGGCTTATTATTATATTGGCCTTCTATATAATTGGTATTCCTATTGGTATTGGTACTGGGGTTATGTTATAAATAAGAGTTATACTTTATGTATAGCTTTTTTATTACTTTAAAAGCCTAGGTCTTTTAAAGTGATTATGAACCTGTAGTTTCATAATCAATGGTTTTTAGTATGTATTTATGCTTATTTATAATAGATATGGCTGATATATTATTGATAGACAAGTATTGGCTAGCAATAACACTGGAAGACGATAGGCTGAAAGTGAATAAAAATAATATTTAATTACTATTTTTAAGATTGTAATATATGGCTTTTTTTGATATAATAATTAGGAAGAAAGAAGTGATATATATGAGTTTAACAGCAGGTATAGTAGGTCTTCCTAATGTAGGAAAGAGTACTCTATTTAATGCTATTACTAAGAAGAGTATTTTGATGGCTAATTATCCTTTTGCGACGATTGATCCTAATGTAGGAGTAGTAATTGTACCAGATGAGAGGATTGATGTTTTAAAGAATATGTATAATCCTGAGAGAGTTATTCCTACTACTTATGAGTTTACTGATATAGCAGGATTAGTTAAGGGAGCTAGTAATGGAGAAGGACTTGGTAATAAGTTTTTATCACATATTAGAGAAGTTGATGCTGTTGTTGAAGTAGTTAGATGTTTTGATGATGAGAATATTATTCATGTTGATGGTAGTGTTGATCCGATTAGAGATATTGAAGTTATTAATGTGGAACTTGTTTTATCTGATTTAGAGATTGTTACTTCTAGAATTAATAGGATTGGTAAGAAAGCAATGACTACGAAGAATAAAGATGATGTTAAAGAAATAGAATTATTAGAAAGAATTAAAGAGGCGTTAGAGAGTAATATTCCAGTTAGAAAGTTAGGCTTAGATGAAGAAGAGAAAAAATTAATTAGTTCTTTTAACTTGATTACTTTGAAACCTATTATTTATGCTTTAAATGTAGAAGATAATGATATTAATACTGGTAATAATTATACTAAGTTAGTAGAAGATTATGCTAAAAAAGAGGGTAGTGAGACTGCAATTATATGTGCTAAGTTAGAGAGTGAATTATCTGAACTTGATGAAGAAGAGAAGAAGTTATTTTTAGATGATTTAGGTATTAAAGAGAGTGGAGTGGAAAGACTAATTAATAAGACTTATGATTTACTTGGTCTTGCAACATTCTTTACTGTTGGTAAGGATGAAGTTAGGGCTTGGACTTTTAAGAAAGGTTCTAAAGCTCCAGAATGTGCTGGTATTATTCATTCTGATTTTGAAAAAGGCTTTATTAAGGCAGAAGTTATGTCTTATAATGATTTAGTTAATGCTGGTTCTGAACTTAAGGTTAGGGAACTTGGTAAGGCTAGAATTGAGGGTAAAGAATATATAATGCAAGATGGAGATATTTGTCATTTTAGATTTAATGTGTAGTAAGAAAGGATAATTATGAAGAATAGATGCGATATTGATAAGAAGTATACTTGGGATTTAGATGTTATTTATAGTGATATGAATTCTTTTGATAAGGATTATGATAAAGCTAAGAAGCTTATTAAGAAACTTGGTAGTTTTGAGAAGAAGATGATAATTAATAGTAGTAATTTTTATAAGACTATTAAGTTATATTTTGATATTGATAGAGTTGTTACTAAGTTATCTATTTATACTAGTTTGTCTTTTGATTTGGATACTTCTGATAATAGTAAACAAGAACTTAGTGAGAAGGTATCTAATTTAAGAAGTGATTTTAGTAAGTGTAGTTATTTTATTGTTCCTAGTATATTGAAACTTGATAATAAGACTTTGAAATTGTTTTATAAGGAAGAGAAACTACTTAAGGAATATAAATGTTATATTGATGAGGTATATAGATATAAGAAACATACATTAGGAGACAATGAAGAGAAAATTATGTCTAGTATAGGTAAGATTATTGGTACTTGTTATGATACTTATGAGTTATTTAAGGATTGTGATATGTCTTTTGGTAATGTTATGGATAGTGATGGTAAGGAGATAGAACTTACTAATAGTAATTATTCTTTATTTATTGAAAGTAAGGATAGAAAGGTTAGAAAGAGTGCTTTTAATACTTTATATAGTGAATATAAGAAGTATACTAATACTTATGCTAGTTTAATTGCTACGAATATGAAAGAACTATCTACTTTGGCTAAGATATATAAATATGATACCGCTATCGAGATGAGTTTATTTGGTGATGATGTTAGTATTGATGTTTATAATAATCTTATTGATAGTGTTCATGAAAAGATTGGTTATATTTATGAATATTATAATTTAAAGAAAGGTATTTTAGGTCTTGATGAACTTCATTTATATGATATTTATGTTCCAATAGTGGGTGAATATGATAAAAAATATGAATATGAAGAAGCTAAAGACATTATTGTTAAAGTTCTTGAGGTATTTGGAGATGAATATGTTAATAAGGTTAAAGAAGGATTAGATAGTAGGTGGATTGATGTTTATCCTACTAAAAACAAGAGAACTGGTGGATACTCTGGTGGTATGTATGATACTTATCCTTATATTTTACTTAACTATCAAGATAAGTATAATGATATGTCTACTTTAATTCATGAGATGGGTCATTCTATGCATAGTTATTATTCTAGAAATTATAATACTTATCAGAATAGTGAGTATAGAATATTTGTAGCAGAGGTTGCTTCTACTGTTAATGAATTATTACTTAGTCATTATATGTTAGAACATAGTAATAGTAAAGAAGAGAAATTATTTATTCTTAATAATTTAATGGAATTATATAGGGCTACAATATATAGACAGACGATGTTTGCTGAGTTTGAGAAAGAGATATCTAATGTTATTGATAATGATGGGGCTTTGACTGCGGATAAATTATCTAATATGTATTATGACCTTAATAAGTTTTATTTTGGTGATAATGTAGTAGTTGATGATTATATTAGATATGAGTGGGAGAGAATACCACATTTCTTCTACGACTTTTATGTTTATAAGTATGCTACTGGTTTAAGTGCCGCTACTGTGATTGTTAATAATATTTTATCTGGTAAGGAGGGAGCAGTAGATGGTTATATTGAATTCTTGAAATGTGGTTCTAGAAAGAGTCCTATTGAATCTTTAAAATTAGCTGGTGTTGATTTAACTAAGAAAGAAGTTGTTACTTCGGCTTTAGATGAGTTTAAAAATATATTAGATATGTATAAAAAAGAGACAAATTAGTTGTCTCTTTTATCTTTGTAATATGCATATATAAAAGAAAAGATAGTCCGAGATTTTAGACTCGAACTGATATTAACTTAATGTATACTTATTTAAGACTATTTATTAAGTTTGTAGCATTTACATAGTAAGTATCGTTATTGTTTATTCTTAATACGATAGAATTATTATCTAATATTAAGATTTCTCTTTTTTGAATGATACCATTTTTATCATATTCTATTGATATTGTTTCGTAGCAGGTATTAGTATCTCCAAGCCAAGGACCATTATTTGATAATTCTTTCCAAGTTGAATCTATTTTGTTCATAATATTATTATCTAATTTTGTTTTATTGTTATCACAATCTATTTTAGTAATGGTATATGAGTTAGAATTTAGTATTTCTTTTGTCCAAGTACTTTTATTTCCTTTTATTAATATGAATGCTATTAAAATTATAAATATTATAATAGTTATACCAATTATAGTATATTGTTTCTTTGTCATTTTTATCCTCCTTATACTTTAATTTTATATTATCATTTACTTTTAAAAGTGTCAATAATTTTACTTATATCTCTTTCTTTTTTTTGTTAAATAATGTATACTTGTAGTAGGTGATTATATGGAAATATTTGATTTAAAAAGAGAATATAAATTACTTGATGATAAAATAAAAGATCTTAGGAGGTCTCTTTGACTTAGATAATAAGATTAAAAGAGAAAAAGAAATTAATGAACTTATGTTACAACCTAGTTTTTGGGATAATAGAGAGACTGCTGATAAACTAGTTGGAGAACTTAAGTATATTAAAAATATTATTACTAATGTTAATGTATTATCTAATAGTGTTAATAGTGCTTTAGAAATGATTGATGATAGTGATGATGATGTTAGACTTTTACTTGAAGAAGAAATTAATGAACTTAAGGCTAAGATGATAAGTTAGAGATTGAAACTTATTTAAATGGTAAGTATGATAAGAATGCTGCGATTATGGAAATACATGCTGGAGCAGGTGGTACTGAATCTTGTGATTGGGTTCAAATGTTATATAGAATGTATAGTAGGTATGCTGAAAAGAATGGATATAGTATTACTTTACTTGATAGGCAAGATGGTGAAGAGGCGGGTATTAAATCTATTATGTTTCAAGTTGATGGTACCTTTGCTTATGGCTATTTAAAGGGAGAAAAAGGTGTACATAGACTTGTTAGAATTAGTCCTTTTGATGCCAATAAGAGAAGACATACTTCATTTGCTGCGGTTGATGTTATACCAGAAATTGATAATGATATTGAAGTTAATGTTAATGATAGTGATATTAGAGTAGATATATATAGAAGTAGTGGTCCAGGAGGACAAGGAGTTAATACTACGGATAGCGCTGTTAGAATTACACATATTCCTACTGGTATTGTGGTTACTTGTCAAAATGAAAGAAGTCAAATTAGAAATAAAGAAAAGGCTATGGAAGTACTTAAGAGTAAACTTTATACTATTCTTTTAGAAGAAAAAAAGAGTGAAGTAAGTGATATTAGAGGAGTGCAAGTAAGTAATGGTTTTGGCAGTGCTAAAAGAAGTTATGTTATGCAACCTTATAGGTTAATTAAAGATAATGATAGTGGGTATGAGTCTAGTGATGTTGATGGTATTTTAGATGGAAATATTACTGATATGTTAGATTATAATTTAAAAAATAAAAAGGAGTAAATATGGGTATATTTGATTATTTTAGAAAGAAGAAGATTGATAATATTGTTGATGCTGTTAAGAAAAAAAATATTGGTAAAAGATATTTAATGCTTCTTTTAGGATGTTTGATAGTGGCTTTTTTTTTTTATTTTTTTTTTTTTTTTTTTGATATTTTTTTTTTTAATTTGTTTTTTCTTAGATATGATATTGTTTGTTTTGGAGTAAGTGGTATATCAATTGTATTAAGTGAGTTTGGTGTTAATCCTTCAGTATTTATATTATGTACTAATATTGTTTTAATGATTGTTGCTTATTTTGCTTTAGGCTTTGATAATATGAAAAATCAGTTAGTAGGAGCTCTTTCTTATCCAATATTTGTTTCACTTACTAGTATGATTACTAAATATATTGATTTAGGTAATACGGAAATGGTTGTTATTGCTATACTTGGTGGAGTAATGGCCGGTATTGGATATGGACTTATTTATAAGAGTAATTTTTCTACTGGTGGTACTGATGTTATTATTGAGATAGTCTGCAAGTGGTTTAAGTTATCTATGGGTAATGCTAGTCTTATAGTTAATGGTATTATTGTTATAATTGGTAAGATTGTCTTCTCATGGGATATTGTTTTATATGCTATTTTAGTATCTTACTTAATATCGGTATTTACTGATAAAGTACTTCTTGGTATTTCTAAATGTAAAGCTTTTTATATTGTTACTGATAAAAAGAAAACAAATATTGTTAAAGAATTTCTTTTATCAATTGATGGTGTTGGAGTTACATTAATGGAGGCTGAAGGAGGTTATTCTAAGAATGATGAATCACTTCTTCTGGCAGTAGTTCCATCAAAGAGTTATTTTATTGTTAAAGATGGTTTAAAAGAAATAGATAATAAGATGTTTTTCTTAGTATGTGATTCTTATGAAGTAAGTGAAAAAGGTGATTTTTCATGATGATAGATAATATTAAAAAAAGAATTAGAAGTAAAAATATTTATAAAAATTTTTTTATGTTTATTATGGGATGTTTAATTGCAGGTATATCTGTTAGTGTATTTTATAATCCTAATAATGTTGTTACAACAGGATGTACAGGGTTATCTATTTTGATTAATAGATATACACATATTGATTTATCATTAATTGTACTAGTATTTTCTTCAATATTACTTGTTATTGGTTTTATGGTGTTTGGAGTTGAATATGGTGTAAAGAATATTTTAGGTACTATTTTATTTCCAATATTTATAAAGGCTACTAGTATAATTAATAATTATGTTTCTTTTGAAAATACTTCTTTATTTTTACTTATTCTTATTGGTAGTGTTCTATCTGGTATTAGTTTTGGTATGATTAAGAAGTCTGGTTATAGTTTAGGTGGCTTTTATGTTGTTTATGATTTATTAAATAGTAAATTTAAAATATCAGTAGGTAAAGCTAGTTTATTTACTAATATTGTTATAATTATTTTAAGTTCATTTGTATTTGGAATAGATAATTGTATATATGCTGCAATTGGTTTATATATTACTGCTTATATTGGAGATAAGATTATGCTTGGTATATCTAGTAATAAGGCTTTTTATATTGTTACTAGCAAGTATAAAGCTGTAAGAGAATATATTATTAATGATTTAAATCATACTGTTACTATAGTTAATGCTAAAGGTGGTTATTCTGATAAAGGAAAGAAAATGCTTTTATGTGTTGTTTCTACTACTGAGTATATTAAAATGAGAGATGTTATTAAAGAAATTGATAAAGATGCTTTCTTTCTAATTACTGATAGTTATTCTGTTGCTAATAAGATATAGTATGGGAAATTATGTAAAATTTATTTTTAGTATTTTAAAATTAGTTAATTAATGTTATAATTGTTTATGATGTGGAGGTATGTTTTATGGAGTTAATTAGAGTAAGTGATGTTCAGAAGACTTATAAAACAGGTACTGTTGCTTTATATGATTTTAATTTAAGTATTAAAAAGGGTGAATTTGTATTTGTTATAGGTGCTTCTGGTAGCGGTAAATCAACTCTTATTAAGATGTTATATAGAGAAGAAAAACCGGATAAAGGTTCTATTATTATTGGGGGTATTAATGTTGCAAAGTTAAAAAATAGAAAGGTATACGTTTTAAGAAGAAAACTAGGTGTTGTATTCCAAGACTTTAAATTACTTCCTAAACTTACTGTATATGAAAATGTTGCTTTTGCAATGGAAGTACTTGGTTATGATAAAAAAGAAATTAGAAAAAGAGTTCTTGAGGTACTTGATTTGGTAGGACTTAAAAATAAAGTTAGACAATATCCTGATCAATTATCTGGTGGTGAACAACAAAGGGTTGTTATAGCTAGGGCTATTGTTAATAAACCTAAACTTCTTATTTGTGATGAACCTACTGGTAACTTGGATCCTGATACTTCAATGGAAATTATGAAAGTCTTAGAACAAATTAATGCTATGGGTACTACTATTATAATGGCTACACATGACAGAGATATTGTTGATAGAATGAAGAAGAGAGTTGTTATTCTTGATCATGGAAGACTTGCACGTGATATTGAGAAGGGAGGCTACTACAATGAGAGGGCTTAGAAGTTTGAAAAGATATTTTAGAGATGCTGCTCATGGAGTGTTTAGAAACTTTTCGTTATCACTTGCTTCTATTTCTTGTATTACTATTACCTTAATAGTAGTAGCAGTATCTTTAGTTTTATCTATGAATGTACAAAACTTTTCAGATTCTATTAGAAAAGATGTTACTGTAGTTATGTTCTTAAAGGGAGATACTACTAAAGAAGATGAAACTAAAATATTAAATGAACTTAAATCTATTACTAATATAGAGGATAGTTCTATTGTGTTTAAAAGTAAGACAGAGTCTGCAAATGAATTAAAAAATGGTAATGAAATATTTGCTTCTACTGTTGATAGATGGACTGAAGAAACTAATCCACTTCTTGATAGTTATATGTTTAAAGTTAAAGAAATAGAGAAAATTGATGATACTATTAATGAAGTTAAGAATTTATCTTTTACTAAAGATAAAATTAATAATATTAATTATGGTGAAGATATTGTTCATCAATTAATAGTAGTATTTAATGTAGTTAAGAAAGTATGTATAGTAGCAGTTGCTTCTTTAGTACTTGTTACAGCATTTTTAATTGCTAATACTATTAAGCTTGCTATATATTCTAGAAAAAGAGAAATTGAAATTATGAGATTAGTAGGTGCTTCAAATATATCTATTAAAATTCCATTTATTATTGAAGGATTATTTATAGGTATAATTGGTGCTGTTATTCCAATTATTATTACAATATTTGGTTATACTACTTTATATGATTTCTTTGGTGGTAAGTTATTTAATTCTTCACTTGCTACTTTAGTTGCTCCTATGCCATTTATTTATAATGTATCTGGTATATTACTTCTTATTGGTATTGTTGTTGGTATGATAGGAAGTTATCAAGCAGTAAGAAAATACTTGAAAATATAGTATTTTCTTTTTTTATCCACAGGTGTTGTTGATAAATAAAAATATAGGTGTTTTGACCTATATTTTATTCTAGTTTTATATAATCATTGATACTATATTTATCTTCAGTAATGTCGTAGAAGATATAAGTATGTGGTGGATTATATGTTAAATATATAAATCCTAAGTATGATAATAATATTACTGAGATAGTTATTATATTTAATATTTTTAATTCTTTTTCTTTTAGTATGTTATAACTTACTATTTGAGTTATTATGTATACTATTAATAATAATGATATTGATATAAATGGAGATTCTCCTAGTAAATTATATAATGGTAAGTATATTACTAAGTATATAGGTATTCCTATTAGTGAAGTAAAATATAATTGAAAAGGAAAGTTGTTATATTTTATGTTATATTTTTTTAGTAAGAGATAGTCTATTATTCCATATAGTAGTGTTGATGTAAATAATATTTTCATATGTTCCCAGATACTTTCGTTTACTGGGAAGATGAAGGAAAATATTATATTAGGAAATATTTCATAAGCAAAGTGCGATAGGAATGATATAATAAATATTCCTATGATCGCTAGTATCTTTATTTTTTTTAGATTCATAGTTCCTCCTTATACTTTAATTATATTATTAGTATGGTTAATTATTTTTAAAATATAAATTATTAATTTTGAGATTATAAGCTCAAAATTATTTTTTGAAGACTTTAATGGCTTTAAAAAGAAGTGAACAACGAAGTGTGAACTTACTAAAATAATTATAAAAGCCTTTATTTTTAGGCTATTTTTTAGTATAATATATTATGTGATAGTATGAAAAGAAGTTATATATTTATTGGTGGATTTTTAATATTTATTTTAATTATTACAATAGTGGGAAGTAATATAGTTACTGGTAATACTAGTATAAAGAAAGAGAAGGATATACTTAGTGTTCAAAGTAATAAAGAAGTTTATTTTACTGCTTATGGTTATAGTATAGATAATCCTAATATTATTGTTAATCCTTATGGTAATAGTCCACTTACTGGTGTTGTTTTGTTTGAAACTAGTGATTATAGCGAGGTTAATATTTGTATTATGAATAAAAGTGGTAAATGTGATATTGATTATACTTTTGGTAAAGAGAAGTATCATATTATTCCAATATATGGTTTATATGCTGATTATAATAATGTTATTTTGATTAGAAGAGAAGGTAAGACAAATACTATTAATATTAAAACAGATAGTTTACCTGATGATTTTGGTGAGATCTTGTATAATGAAAATTATTCTTTTTATAATGGTAATTATCCTTATGCTAGTGATAATGAAGGTAATGTTAGATGGTATTTTAATGAAAATTATTATGGTAATATTGCTTTAGATAGTGGTTATGTTTT
>ENA-OPNI01000683-OPNI01000683.1-human-gut-metagenome-genome-assembly--contig:-NODE-683-length-11301-cov-2.272452_pt1 | contig 11301 bp, 19 predicted proteins | sample MGYA00241538_ERZ501773 | MGnify/ENA primary metagenome ERZ501773 (study PRJEB25962, sample SAMEA2042556) | human gut metagenome | biome: human gut; feature: human-associated habitat; material: faeces...
AACAGCCGATTTTTTATGTAATTTAATAAGAAGTAAAAAGCGAGAGTGCAGTCAAGGGTTTAGGGTGGAGATTTGCAAAGCAAATACAACCCGTCCCTTGACGGAACGAAGCGTAACACTTGTAAATCGAGTGGAGAAACTCCACTCCTGCCTAACGGCGAGTGTGGGGGTTTGGGGGCAACGTCCCCAATAAGCTTATTTTCTCGGTAATGGCGTTTTAGTGTTAGTAAAGCCGAGTATATAATCAGCTGATACATTGTAAAACATACAAAGTATTATTAGCTTATCTGCTGTAATTTCGCTTTTACCCGTTTCGATTTTGCTATATTGTTGCTGTGTGGTATGTAGTATTTTTGCAATTTCAATTTGCTTGTAATCGTTGTCTTCTCTCAAGTCTTTAATTCTTGATAACATAAAATCACCTCAATACTATTTTACATACATCTAAAAATTGTATTGACATTTACGCCTAAAAGTTGTATATTAACATTAGATACTACTTTTAGATGTATCAAATTCAATTAAGGAAGTGAACGAAATGGCAATTTATGTAGTTGATTTTATGGACGGGAAGCAAGTTAAAAAATCAATACTTGTAGAAGCTGATAATTTTTTTTTAGCAGTAGCAAAAGTATTGACAACTTGTGAAACAGATTGTGAATTATACGATTTTGTAATGAGTCCTACAAGAAAATACGAAACAATAAAGTAAAGGAGTAAAGAAAATGTTAGCTACAGTAAAAGGTTATGTAAATTTAGACGAATGCGGTCAAAGAGCAAATAAAAAAAGTGGCGAGGTAATACCGTATGTTTCACTTGTCAGCGGTAAAGAAATTGTCCAAATTCTCGGTGTTGATTATTCCGAAATGAAACCTTTCGGATATTACGAAATACCTTGCGAAGTAACAAGCGGTCAATACGGCTTGTATGTAAAAGCGATTTCGGAGGGTGCGAAATGAGTTATATTGAAATAATATCAATAATCGTATCTTTTGTGATTGTCATAAATCGCATACGCAAACAAGACCGTTACCTTCAACAGAAATTGGATGTTGTTAATGCAGACATCAAAGCACTAAAAGCGCAAACGGGGCTTTCCGTTAATTCTGTAGATTATGTGGTGGCTGAGGATGATGGAGACAACAACGATTGTTAATGACGTCATTGTCAACGGTTATGTTGACTCACAGTTGATAACTCAAACTTGTCAACTTATAGACGGAGCAATTCTTTTTGCTTTGCTTGTGTTTACCTGTTGGGGTGCATACAAGCTATTTAATATGTTCTTTTGAAAGGTGGTGTTATGATGTTTGATGCTATTACTGCTGCAACCTTGCAGCCTGTACTTGACGGTGTCAAGGAACTTTTCCCCGTAATCGTTCCGACCGTTGTCGGCTTCCTTGCGCTTCGTAAGGGTTGGCGTTTCCTCAAAGGCGAAATTGCGAGTACGTAATTTCTTTTCCGTTCATTTCCTATCCATAGGGCAGGGGCTTAGCCCTTGCCCTAAATTTTTATCAAAAAGGAGTTTATTATGAAAATTAAAAAATCTTTAGCGGTGTTATTTACCGTTATATTTATTATCGGAATTAGTTGTATTTCTGTTTTTGCTTCGGACGGGGAAGTGTTTACAGGATCCTCTACTGAAACGCTTACTAATCCGCCGATAATTGAAAGTGGTACTACAACAAATTCTACCGCTTTACGTATTGAGCAAACTAAATTATATAACACTTATGGAAATTTAAAAAATACTGCTTTATATCTTGTAAAGGGTCAATATTTTATTGTTGACTTTGGCGAAAAAGGATATGTATACAATGGTGATAGTTCCCAGTATGGACCCTATCATAGACCTGTTGAAGATTGTAAGGTATATAAATATTCTAATAATACTTGGGAAGAAGTTACATATCCATCTGGAACATATAATGATTGGCACCCTTTCACAAATAAAAATTTAGTTATGGCTTACAATGATTTGAGTAGAGGTAGTGGCGGTTCTGCTGTTAATATTAAAGGCAATTATAAAAAGTTAGTTGGTTTTGGCTCAATTACAATAAATGATTTTAAGCCTGTTATGTCGGGCATTAAAAGTCTTTTACCTGTAATCGTTCCTGCCGTTGTCGGCTTCCTTGCACTTCGTAAAGGTTGGCGATTTGTAAGAGGGGAGACCGCTACCGCATAAAAAGGAGTTTACTATGAAAAAAGTTGTTTCTTTTTTACTCATACTTGCAATTTGTTTTTCTTGTGTTATTCCTGTTTTTGCTGAAGGCGATAATTACTATGTTAATGAAACCGATTTAACACCTGTTACTACTTGGCTTTCAAATTTATTTTCATCCATTACAGAAGGATTTTCAGATATTCTAACTTCCATTACTGAGTCAACAAGAAGTATTACGAATAAAATAATTGATAATGTTAATAAAATTGAGACTAATTTAACAAAATTCAAAAACGATGTTAGGGATTGGATTGTTAATATTCGTAATGATATTAAATCTTTTGTTACTACCGTAAATGGTCTTTTTTATGGTTGGAAAGATTGGTTTTTGGAGCGTATCAGAACTGCAAAAACTTTTTTTAATGACAAAATCAATTATTTATTTGTTCCTACTTTTAAGTTTAGCGACAAGCTTAACGAATGGAAAAATGCTTTGAATTCTAAATTCCCGTTTCTTGATAACATAAAAGAGATGTTAACGAGAATTACAAAATTTAAGGAAACAGAAAATACACCTAAATTTGAAATTGAAATATACGGTACAAAGGTTGGAATTATTGATTTTTCCGCTTATGCTCTTGTTCGTAAATTTATTCAAGGCATTATTCTTTTTGTATCTTGGTACACTTTTTTACGCAGAATGTACCATTCAATTCCTAATTTCATTATGGGAGCAGGTGGGGCAGCTGCCCGTGTTCAAGATTATCACGAGGAACAAGTTGACGCTTATTGGCGAGAGCACGGAGGTATGTAGTATGATTTTTGATAACTTTATAAAATTTTTATTAAGTCCTGTTGATATACTCATTTCTCTTTTACCGAGTTTTGACGATTTTACTATACCGCAGACTGCTTTAAATTCTATCGGCGATTTATTGGGCGGTTTAGGCTATATTGTTCCGTGGTCTGGTATACTTCCAATTTTCTATATATCTGCTTCTTGGGTAAGCTTTCGTATATTATGGGCGTTAATTTTACGTATTAAATCATTTATTCCTACAATGGGGGCATAATATGTTAGATTTTTTTAATTTTAATTGGAAAACATCTTTACTTACTACCTTAAAGGTTGAGGGCGTTATTTTACTTATTTTAAGCCCTTTTATAATTTCTATGTTAATTTATTTTTTTTACTTCTATAAACAAGGCTATAGAATGAAAAAAGGAATTACAAAAAAGAAAATGTATCACGGGTCTATTGTTGAGCGTATTTTTTGGGATTTTCCTAAACAGTTTATTCTTGATAAGTTTAATAAAGACCCTGACGAATTTGAGCCATATGGTTTTAGAATGATTTGTGGAGAGCAGGGAAGAGGTAAAACGATAACTCTTGTATATTTACTTATGAAATATCAAGAAATGTATCCTTATGCTAAAACTTTTACTAACCTTTGTTACAAATACGAAGACGGTCAAATCAATTCTTGGCGTGATATGATTAACTATTCAAACGGTAAATACGGTTGTATATGCGTTCTTGACGAGGTTCAAAATTGGTTTTCGAGCTTGCAAAGTAAGGATTTTCCGCCCGAAATGTTAACAGAGATAACACAACAGCGAAAACAACGAAAAGTAATTTTTGGTACTTCACAGGTATTTACACGAACGGCAAAGCCCATTCGAGAACAAACATATCTTATTTATGACCCTTTGACAATATTCGGATGTATTACCATTGTTCGCAAAAAGAAGCCGATACTTGACGACTCCGGCACGGTTACGGGTTACAAGCATAGAGGGATGTTTTTCTTCGTCCATACTCCTCAAATAAGGTCAGCATTTGATACTTATAAAAAAATCATTCAGCAGGCAGAGGTCGGTTTCAAGCCTGCTAATGAACAATTATCCACATTATACCGTCCGACTGAGATTGTTCAGGGCTAAAAACTGTGAAAGTTATACGGATATTTTCTCGGGCAATCGTCCCCGCAAGAGGGTGCGGGGACGAGCCGAAAAATGCCGTTTCTTTCTTATCTTGTTTATAGCCTCAAAAAACACTCAGCCTCACGATAAAAAAGGTTGATATTTTATGTCATTTAATTATACTTGCGGAAGATATAATAAACAGTTATATAACTGTCGCATAAAACGTTATCCTGACGGGAGAGAGAATATAACTGTTTTCAATCAAAAAGTTTTTAATCCTGAAAAATGGGAACTTGCTTATGGCTTTGAAGACGAAAAGAAAGACAGTTTACACGAATATGAAAGACAATATAACGAAAATGGTGTACGCATTGACAATCTTAAAAGAGCAAAAGAAAAAGTATTTGATATAGCTTTTGCAAATGTTAATTTATGGAAGTATATGGTAACATTTACATTAGATAAGACAAAAATTGATAGATATTCAGCTGACGAAGTAAATAAGCGTTTTAACAAGTGGTTGCAAAATTCCGTTTATCGTAAGCATATTAACTATGTTCTTGTTGCAGAGCCTCACAAGGACGGAGCAATTCATTTTCACGGTCTTTTGTCTGACGGTTTAAATTACAAATTCAGCGGTCTTTATGACGAGTCTGGCAGAGAGATTTATGATATTCTCGATTATCCTTTTGGCTTCGCACGTGCAGTACCGATTGATAAAAATACTGAGTCTAACTGCTGTAAGTACATTACAAAGTATATGACTAAGGATTTTACTAAAATTTTCGGTAAAACATATTGGGCAGGCGGTGCAGACTTAGTTAGAGAATGCGAAGTTCTTTATGATAACATAGATTTTAATTCATTCAATGTAGAAGCTGTAAAAGTTCCGAATTCTCAACGTGAGGTAAAATACATATTGAAAGGAGTTTCTATATGACTGATAACAATATGTTAATAGTAGATTTATTTAGGTACTTATGGAATACCGAAATAAACTATCAAAATCGGTTAATCGCTGTGCAGAATGATTTTAATAAGCATAAAGTACATAGTTTAACGGCATTTGAGCAATTATATGTTGCCGAACGTGAATTTGCAATCGCAAGGAAAATCACTTCGGATGTAGAGGGGATTTTAAGAATGTATTGACAATTGTGCAAAATTGCTATATAATTATACATAATATATGTTTTATATAATTAAGGGGATTTTAATTAAAGGGAAAATATGGCAAAAGGCTTGATTTTGCGATATTTTGCCGCTTTGAGCTACTTAATTCATTGTATATCGCTTATGATACGTTTTGCTGCTTGATTAAAAATCTATTCTAAGGATTTATGTGCAATCAAATTACTTGATTTTACAATTTGCTTTTCATTATAATTTCTTTTATGATAATATTTTATTTTTGCACTTAACTTGCGTTTACAAATTTTAATTTAATCTTTTTTGAAAAATCAGTTCCGATTCCAGCCGATAGAAATTTTTTCAACGATACTTTGTTAAATAAAAACATTTCTATTCGATGGATTTTTTGAGATCTTATGAGCTTTTACTTTATAAGCGTTAATCAGCCGGCTGTTATATGAATTATATTTACACAGCTTACAGCTTTGATTATAAGCTGTGCTATAACGACAGCTGTGAAATTCAAAGTTCTTGTTTACCCTTTGTTTATATCTGATTAAATATAATTATTTTTTAATTTATATGTGACTATAACTAAAAAAACCGCTATATTGTGAAACGGTTTCACGGAGGTGTACTCTTTTATGAAATATGCAAATTCGCCCGAGGTTCCTGCGTTATTAAAGGAATTTTTGCAGCACATTTACGCTATTAAAAACAAATCCGAGCTGACGGTTGAAGAATACTGCATTGATAATATGATGTTTTTGCGTTTTTTGAAGCAAAATAAGGGTCTTGCCCTCTCCTCTTCGGAGCTTTCCAAAATAGACGTATCGGATATTGATATTGAGTTTATAAAAAGAATTACCCTTTCGGACGCTTATCAATTTCTTTCATATTGCAAGGATGTCAGAAACAACGATTCTGCCGCAAGAGCAAGAAAGGTATCGGCCATAAGAGCCTTTTTCAAGTATCTACACGTACAGAAAATGCTGTTAACCGAAAATCCTATGGAAAATCTTGAGACCCCGAAGAAAAAGAAAGCAAATCCGAAATATTTGACCCTTGACGAAAGCTTGAAGCTGCTTGATTGCGTTGACGGAGAATATAAAGAACGGGATTACTGCATACTTGTCCTGTTCCTAAACTGCGGACTTCGTCTTTCGGAGCTTGTTTCGATAAACTATCAAGATATAAGAGATAACGGCACCTTGACCGTTACAGGTAAAGGTAATAAGCAACGCACAATTTATCTTAACAAAGCTTGTCTTGAAGCGATAAAAAGCTATATGGCGGTTCGTCCCGTTGACGGCGTTAAGGACAAAGACGCTTTGTTTTTAAGTAAGCGATTACAGAGAATAAGCCCTAAAACCGTTCAGCATATGGTATATGAGTATCTCGAAAAAGCAGGGCTTTCAGGACGTGGATTATCAGTGCATAAGCTAAGGCATACAGCCGCAACGCTTATGTATCAATACGGAAATGTTGATGTGCTTGTATTAAAGGATATTTTGGGACACGAAAACCTCGGAACGACCGAAATTTACACGCATATCGTTGACGAACAGCTCAAAACGGCGGTTGATAACAATCCGCTTGCTAACGTAAAGCAGAAAAAGACAAATATTCCGCCAAAAGTCAAGAAAGAGGAATAATTTTTGACGAGAAGAAATAAGTCAAAATGCATCCGATAATTCCCGACAAAATAACAAAAACATATAATATCAAATTCCTGACGGCAAACAGCTTTATGAACTCTCGGTAGTTAAACTGCTTGCCGTCTTGCTTTAATGTGCTTCTAATATCCCGTGACGACAAAATGCTTTCTTTACAGCTTACGGCCATTGCAAGCGAAGAAATAACCGCAGGTCCGACAATTAAAACCGTACTGTAAATTACGCCTTGAACATTGAAAGTTTTGTAAATATAGCCTGTAATAATACCTAAGCCGAGCCCTCGTATCACAGGCAACAGCCATAAAATCGGCTCTCCGATTACACACAAGCCGAATAAAACCGACAAAATTATAAACTGCGTATCTGCAGAAATATACGAAAGAAAGTTTTTAATAATCGAGCTTTCATTTCCTGTAACGAAATATGCGCCTGTCAGCGTTTTGATTTTTTCAAGCATGGCTTCGTCAGCGTGCTTTACGCAAACCGCACCCAAAAACATACCCGTTAAAAGTAACACGCATAAAATTGTCAACGTCTGATTGCTTTTTAATAATTTTCCGTTAAACCTTTTAATTCTCATACTTTTCTTTTTCATTGATTTTCTCCTTGATATTTATATATTCTTTTTAAGTATTGCACCTATAACGCTTGAAATAATTACCGCAGGTAAAATGATAATTGCCTTATAAGAAAAGGAAAATCCGCTTGCAGCTGCTGTAACCAAATATATTACGGCGCACATTAAAAATCCTGATATGCTTCCGCTTATAACACCCTTTAATTTATTTCTTTTGGCAGATAAAAAGCCGCAAAGCAACGACGAAACAACTAATGCCGCAAGTGAAAAAACAAACGTTTTATCGGAAAAAGCCGAGTTTTTCATAATAACAATTGAAAATAAGCAGCTCAATACCAAAAATAAAATCACACCGAAAAATGAGCTTAAAAGCAACTGCTTAATAATCTTTTTATCGAAAGCAGCTTTGCCGACAGAGCTTTCACGCATAAAAATACCCCCTCATACTTCTACTAAAGAGTATGAAGGGGTAAATTGTTTTATGAATAAATCAGTCTTCTTTTTTGCTCTTTTTCTTCTGAGCCTTTTCTTTCTCGGCAGCGGCTGTGATAGCCTCTCTTTCTGCCTTTGCTTTCTCAGCGGCAGTGTTATTTGTCTGAATAGCCCAACGGGTAATCTTCATTTTATTTCTGTCAGCGCCTGTTTCGATGATAAGCGAGTCCTCCTTAACGGTAACAACTCTGCCCATAATTCCGCCGATGGTTGTGATTTCGTCGCCAACCTGAGTGCTTTCTCTCATTTCCTGATCTTTCTTCTGCTGCTTTTTCTGAGGTCTGATCATAAGGAAGTACATACCGCCGAAAAGAACAACCATAAGAATAATGCTTGATGCCATGCTGCCCCTAGTGCCGGCTGCACCGTTTGCAGCTTCAAGTAAATAGAAAAAATTCATAATTTTCCTCCAAGTATTTTATTTCTAAAGTATTATACAATCAAATTGCCGATATTGCAAGAGTTTATATGCGTTTATCGAGTAAATCAACATATTTCGATTTATACTGCTCAAACGTGCCGTTATCGAGTGAGTCACGAATTTCCGACATCAGCGTATTATAGAAATAAAGATTGTGAATAACGCAAAGTCGCATTGCGAGAATTTCTCCCGCCTTAAACAGATGCCTGATATACGCTCTCGAATGCTTTTGGCAGGTCGGACATTGACAGCCTTTTTCAATCGGGTCTAAGTCCTTACGGTACTTTTCATTGTTGATATTTATAATTCCCTCATGAGTGAAAAGATGACCGTGTCTTGCGTTTCTTGACGGCATAACGCAGTCAAAAAGGTCAACTCCCCTGCTGACAGCCTCGATTATATTACCCGGTGTTCCGACGCCCATAAGATAGCGGATTTTATCCTTAGGCATATACGGTTCAACCGCAGAAATAATTCTGTACATATCTTCTTTCGGTTCACCGACTGCAAGACCGCCAATCGCATAACCGTCAAGGTCTAAATCTGCAATCTGCTTCATATGCTCAACTCTTAAATCATCAAAGGTACAGCCTTGATTTATACCGAAAAGAAGCTGATTTTTATTTATTGTGTCTTCGAGAGAATTGAGTCTGTTCATTTCAGCCTTACAGCGTTTTAACCAACGTACTGTTCTGTCGCAGGACTGCTTTGAATAGCTGTATTCGGCAGGATTTTCGACACATTCATCAAATGCCATTGCTATTGTAGAGCCTAAATGCGACTGAATTTGCATACTTTCTTCAGGACCCATAAAAATATGCCTTCCGTCAATATGCGAATTGAAATTTACGCCCTCTTCTTTAATTTTACGAAGCTTTGCAAGTGAAAAAACCTGAAATCCGCCGCTGTCGGTAAGAATAGGACCCTCCCAGCCTGTAAATTTATGAAGTCCGCCTAATTCGTTTACCAAATCGTCGCCGGGTCTTACGTGAAGATGATAGGTGTTACTGAGCATTACCTGACATCCGATTTTTTTAAGGTCGTCGGCGTCAAGTCCGCCCTTAATAGCACCTGCGGTAGCAACATTCATAAATGCAGGCGTCTGTACAGTACCGTGTACCGTTTCAAATTCTGCTCTGCGGGCAGTTCCCTCTGTTTTTATAAGCTTATACATCATTATCCCCTTACTATATCAAAAGCATACAATCGCCGAAGCTGAAAAATCTATATTTCTTCTTAACCGCATCATTGTATGAAGCGAGCACATCTTCCCTGTTATAAAACGCCGAAACAAGCATAATCAGCGTGCTTTCGGGTAAATGGAAATTTGTCAAAAGAGCGTCAATACACTTAAATTCATATCCCGGATAAATAAAAATGCTTGTCCAGCCGTCAGCCTCGGCAATTTCTCCGTTATATGTCGCAACGCTTTCGAGAGTTCTGCAGCTTGTTGTGCCGACAGCGATAACTCTTTTACCGTTTTTATGCGTTTCGTTTATCAAATCGGCAGTTTCCTTAGGAAGATGATAATGCTCCGAGTGCATTTTGTGGTCTTCGATATTTTCAACCTTAACCGGGCGGAAGGTTCCGATTCCCACATGAAGCGTTACATAAGCAAGTTTCACGCCTTTTGCCTTTGCTTTTTCAAGCAGCTCCGGCGTAAAGTGAAGTCCTGCTGTAGGCGCTGCAACAGAGCCTTCGTTTTTTGCATACACGGTCTGGTATCTGTCCTTATCCTCAGAATTGTTGTCGCGTTCAATATACGGAGGAAGCGGCATCTTCCCAAGTTCTTCGAGCCGTTCAAGAAAAATCCCTTCGTACTCGAATTCCACAATTCGAGTGCCATCCTCACCATAATCCTTTACAACCGCACGAAACAGTTTATCATCGGAAAAGGAGACCGCATCTCCCGGCTTCAGTCTCTTCCCCGGTCTCACCATAGTTTCCCATGTATCGCCTTCGATTCGCTTAATCAGCAAAAACTCAATATTTGCGTCCGTCCCTTCCTTCCTGCCGTACAGCCTTGCCGGTAAAACCTTGGAGTTATTCAAAACAAGGCAGTCCCCCGCCTTCAGATAATCAAGAATATCATAAAAGTGCTTATGCTCCACTTCTCCCGAATTACGGTGAACAACCATAAGTCTTGAAAAATCCCTCTTTTCTGCCGGAGTCTGTGCAATCAGTTCCTGCGGCAGCTCGTAATCAAAATCATTAATGTGCATTCTTTATTCTTCGGTTTCCTCTTCTTCGCGCGGCTGAAGCCCCATGTGCTTATACCCTGCCGGTGAAACCATTCTTCCTTTCTGTGTGCGGTAAAGCAGCCCGGTCTGAATCAGATAAGGCTCGTAAACATCCTCAATCATAGAAAGCTAGCTCTGGCTTCTTCTTTTATTTTGCGAGAGGTTGTAAATGGGATTCTCGTTGTGTATCCCGCCCCTGCAGCGGCAATCGTATCGATTCCCACCGGACCTCCGTTAAAGCGTTCAATAATACCGCTGAGGATTTCCCTGTCCAGTCTTTCAAGACCAAGCTCATCTACACCGAGTGCCTCAAGTGCCTCTCGTGTAATTTCCATATCTATTATACCATTTCCTTTCACCTGTGAAAAGTCCCTGATTCGTTTCAGCATGCGGTTTGCCACACGCGGAGTTCCGCGAGAGCGCTTCGCCATTTCGACAAGTGAATCCTCGTCTGCCGTCACACCTAGAATCCGTGCAGTTCTCCGTATAATCTCCGTAAGTTCTTCCACCGTATAAAGCTCGAACTTGCTGATAACTCCAAACCGGTCTCTGAGCGGCGCCGAAAGGCTTCCGGCTCTGGTCGTTGCACCGATCAGCGTAAAGCGTGCAAGATCCAGTCTGATTGAGCGAGCAGACGGTCCTTTACCGGTGATAATATCGAGCGCATAGGCCTC
>ENA-OPNI01000688-OPNI01000688.1-human-gut-metagenome-genome-assembly--contig:-NODE-688-length-11248-cov-1.684088_pt1 | contig 11248 bp, 7 predicted proteins | sample MGYA00241538_ERZ501773 | MGnify/ENA primary metagenome ERZ501773 (study PRJEB25962, sample SAMEA2042556) | human gut metagenome | biome: human gut; feature: human-associated habitat; material: faeces...
CTACATAATTATTTGTTACAGCACCTCTAAAGTAATAAGATGTACCATAATCATCTTCTGCAGATGCAAGTAAAGCTTCACTTGCAGTAGATACTGCTGCTCCTGGTGTAGTTATTGGAGCCTTAACTTCATTTTTTGCTAGTATAGTCTGAGCTAGTGTACTAACAGTAGGTGCTTTAGCACTTGTTATCTCTACATGAGCACTAAATGCTGCTCCTTGATTTGCGTTTTGACTAGTAGCCTTTTTAGGATAATATATCTTTAATAGATAAGTATGTTTAGCATTATTTGCTTTTACAAAGTGTCCACTACCTAATTCAATAGATGTACCAGTAATATCAGTTTTTGATATATTTGGGATTATTTCTCCATTAGTACTAGTATTAGTGCTTACTAGTTCATATTGTAATGGATCATCTGTTTTAAATGTGTTTGAGTCTACTACTAAAGTTAACTTATAGTACATTTCAGCATCTGTTGTATTATTACCAGTTACTGTTATAGTTTTTGTAGCCCATACATCATCTTTAGGATATATTCCAGCTAGATTTATATTTGCTCCTCCATCATAAGTTATTTTCATTGTTCCGGCATCAGCTCTTACTGTAGTGCTTGTTTCAGAACTCATTCCGGCAGTAAAGAATGCATATGATACACCTACAACGCATATAAGTGAAACAAGCATTACATAAATCATTACTCTTTTTTGTTTCTTTTCTATTTCTTCTTGTTCCATTTTTTAACATCTACTTTCTATCATTAATTATACAAATCCTTGCTAATATTTTCAAGGTACTTTTTACGACAATTCTATTTATAAAAAAAGAGACAATTTCTTGCCTCTTTACTTTACCTTATTTTTACTCATATTAATGATTAAATCGTTTTTTTAATACTACAACCGCACCACCAATGATTAATACAGAACCAGCTAATGTAATTACATAAGCCATTATATTATCACCAGTTTTAGGGTTTTCAACAGATACAGGTGTATAGAAACTTAATTCAAATGTTGAAAAACTATTTGTTTCTAATACGATATATTTATCTTCACCTCTAGTTTTAATTTCATAACTCTTAGTATCAATAACTTTATCACCAGATTTATGAGTAACTTTTACATGAGTTTCAGTAACATTACTTGGTACAGGTAATTCAATCTTTACTGCTTTAGTTAAAGCATCATTAGAAATAATTCCTTTTTCAGTACCATTAACACTATAATAAGGTTTAATATCATATACTAGAACATTCTTCACTTTATCATAACTAGTTAAAGATGTTTTAATAGTAACTTCGATATTATCATTTTCAGTAACACCTTCTAATTTAGAAAGATCTACAGACTCTGCAAGACCAGTCTTAGAATTATCTACTTTAACCTTAGATAAATCTTCAGCAACAGTTTTATCGACACCACCAGCTACTTCAATAGGTTTAGAAGTTTCAATAATACTTGCTACCTTTTCTAATGTAACCTTCATTTGAACTGATGCTCCAGGCATTGTAAATGTATTATCTTTAACTTCAATTTCTTTATTAGTATCTAAATTAACTAAAGAAATCTTTTTAACGATATAACCAGCCTTAGGAGTATAGTTAAATTTAACTTCTGCTCCAGCCTTTACTGATTTAGCCTCTTTACCACCAGTAGTAAATGTCATTTCAATATTTTCATTTTGTTCAAATAAAATATCATATAACTGAGTAGTTTTAGCATTTACCCTAACAAGTTTATTAGGCATTACAAACTTATTATCTTTAACAGTAATCTTTTGATTATCAGATGTAGTAACTTCTACGCTATCTAATTCAAATGAACCCATAGTACTAATAGTTACTTCTTCACCAGGTTTAACATAATCTGTATTAACTTTACCATTAATTAATAAACCAGCGCCACTACCAATAATATTACTTACTGAGTATACTCCATCGGTTTTACTTTGAATATAACCATTTTTTAAATATCCAACAATTTCATTTGCAAACTTTCCATACTCAATAGTAACATTATCGTTATCTAATAATTTAAATTTTGCATTAAAGATTCCACCATTAATAACAAGTGATTTTAAAGCATTTTCTTGTTTATCAGTTGGTGGATAATGATAAATACTTAAACCTTTATTGCTATTAAATGTACCACCATTAATAACAATTTCCATGTTACCAGCATAACTATCATTATTCTCAATTTGAATAGCACTACCAGTTGAAATAATACCATTACCATAAAGTTCTCCAGCCTTAGGAACACCTACAGCAGTAAATACACCATCATTAATTACTAATTTACCACTTTTAATACCTATAACACTATTACCTTCAAACTCTCCACCATCAATATCCCACCTTCCTATACCAGCAGCATACATTGCTGTATCAGCACTAGATTTAATAACAGCAGTTTTACCAATATTAATAATTGGAGCATTCTCTAACTTACCATTATTTTGAATATTACCGTTAATTGTTATAGCACCAGCATTCTTATTAGTACTAATTAATGTACCATTAAAATTAACAACAGTTCCATATGTAGGTACTGCCTTCTTGTTTACTTCACAAGGCCAAACAGTAATACCATAACGCTTAGTTTCAATTTTAACATCTTTTCCAACAGTTAAAGTTGCAAATGCTACAGCCTTACTATCAGCAGAACCATAAACATAAATAGTAGCATTAGTATCTTCACGATCATCTTTAATTAAACCATTACCCTTAAATTCAAGGCTTCCTTCAAACACATCAATGTATGCTTTTAAAGTAATCGTATTTCCATTTAAGTCGATACTAATATTTTGACCTTTAACTGTTATATCATCTGTCAAAACAATATCATTTTGAAGCACTATATCTCCACCATTTTTAGTAGCAGCCTTTAGTTCTTCATTAGTTTTAACCTCTGTTTTAGCATATACAGCTGATGGTAAAAGTACTAATACACCTAACATGATAGTTAAAACAATTTTTTTGAAATTCTTCATTCCTTACCTTCTATAGCAGCAAAATCATATAAATACAAGACATTAATATCTTAATTAAAATATTTTTACTAAAAAAATACACATAATTTATTTAAACTTTAACACACATAAACATTCCATATGCTTTGTCTTAGGAAACATATCTAAGTAATAAACATCATTAACTTCATAAATATCTTTTAAAATACTTAAATCTCTCACAAGTGTAAAAGGATTACATGACATATAAATTAGATTTCTACTTTTATAATTAATTAAAAAATCAAGTGTCTTTTTATTAAGTCCCGCTCTAGGAGGATCAATTATAATAGTATCTATTTTATCATTAATCTTACTTATTACTTCAGCACTACCAAGCATATACTTATTATCTTGTTTATTAATCTTAGCATTATAAATTGCATCTATTACGGCCTCTTTAACAATCTCAATACCATATAGTTTATCTTTCTTAAGCGGTATTCCTAAAGTACCAACACCACAATAAAGATCTGCAACTACCCCATAACTATTTTCTCTTAAAATATCTATAACCTTACCTAATATATCTAAATTAACTTGAAAGAAAGAATTAACATTAACTTTATAAAAATAATTATGAACTCTTTCAATAAAGAAATCTTCTCCATAAATAACTCTATCATTAAGAATAATACCAACTAACTTAACACTCTCTTTTATTTTAAGAATATCTATCTTAGCTTCATCACTAGTATCTATCTTAATAATAACTTCACCATTAAAATTAGAACGAATTAAAATATTACCTTCTCTAAACTTTAAATAATCTTTTAATTTAAATACACTTCTAATCACATCACTAGCAAGTAAACAATCATCTATCTTTACAAACTCATGTGTCTCTTCCCTATAAAAACCAAATTCATAGTTCTTTACTTTTAAACTTAACTTATTTCTATAACAAACATCTTTATCAGACATTACTTTTTTTACATCTACTTCTAATCCTGCTTTTCTCTTTAGAATATCCCCTAAAGCACTAGCCTTCATCTCACTCTCATCACTGTGACTCACATGCATATAAGCACATCCCCCACAAATATTAAAATAAGGACAAGCACTTTCTATTCTTTTATCACTTTTAGTTATTACATCTACTAGTTCACACTCATAATAACTTTTCTTATCACTAATAACTTTTACGCTTACCTCTTCTCCAGGTAACGCACCACAAACAAAGGCTACCTTATCATCAATGTAGCCTATACCTTTACCATCATAACTTAATCTATCTATCTTAATACTTGTAATCATAAAGCTTCTTCACTTCTTTAATAGATAATTCTCTATAATCCCCACTCTTCATCTTAGACACATCTAAAAATCCATAAGAAACTCTAGATAACTTATCAACTAAATATCCTAACTCTTTAAATACTCTCTTAACAATATGATTGCGTCCTTCAGTTATAGTAATCTCAACAATCGAATAATCTTTATCAGAATCATTTTTCTTAATCTTAACTCTAGTAGGTTTACACATCACACCATCAACCATAATGCCTTTTTCTAAAGTCTTCAAATCATTAATTGCAAAACACTTATTTAACTTAGCAACATACTTCTTAGGCACACCATTACTAGGATGCATTAAAATATTAGCAAGTTCTCCATCATTAGTTAAAATAATTAAACCAGTTGTATCATAATCAAGTCTACCTACTGGATAAATTCTCTTATTAGTACTAATTAAATCAGTTACAGTTACCCTATTATGCTCATCACTAACTGAGCAAATAACACTTCTAGGTTTATTAAGCAAAAAGTAAACATACTCCTCTTTTTCTAAATGCACTCCGTTAACAACAATATCATCATTACCACTAACTTTAGTACCAAGTTCTGTAACAATCTTACCATTAACATAAACCTTTCCAGCTTTAATTAACTCTTCAGCCTTTCTTCTTGAAGTATAACCAGAAGCAGCAATAACTTTTTGTAAACGTTCCATATACATCACCTATAGTTATTTTATCATAAACCAAAGAATAAATATACTAAAATAAATGATGCGATAATACCAATTAGATCAGCAAATAGACCAGCTTTTAGAGCATATCTACTTTTAGTAATGCCAACACTTCCAAAGTATAGAGCGATAACGTATAGGGTTGTATCACTGGAGCCTTGAATAATACTAGCTAGATAACCCATTATACTGTCTGGGCCATATTTTTCAAATATGTTTGCCATTATTCCCAAGGTAGATGTGCCACTGATGCTTCTTAAAAAACACATAGGAAGAATTTCACTAGTTAGTCCCATTTTAGTTAGAACTGGGCTTAAAAAAGATAAGGCGTCACTTATGAAGCCGCTTTTAATAAAGATATTAACAGCAAAGATCATTGCAAAAATATTAGGAGCTATTTTAAAAGTCATGATAAGGCCTTCTTTAGCACCATCAATAAATTTATCATAGATATTAACATGTTTTATAAATGCTGTTATTATTATTGATAAGACGATAAGTGGTATAATGATAAGACTAATGGTTTCCATGTTTTCTCCTTATGATGTAGTCTAGAGTAAGCCCGCCAATTGTAGAGCATGTAGTAGCAATGATGCAGTATGGTAATACTACTGATGGATTAATACTTCCATAGAAGAGTCTTAATGATATTATGGTTGTTGGCACAATAGTTACTCCACTAGTGTTTAATACTAAAAAGGTTATCATGGCTTCACTGGCAGTTTTTTTATCTTTATTTAATTTTTGAAGGCTTTCCATAGCTTTTAGACCAAATGGAGTTGCAGCGCTACCTAAGCCAGCCATATTTGCAGCTATGTTACTTGCAATAAAACCAAGTGATTCATCACCATCTGGAACGCTAGGAAATATTTTTTTTAAAATTGGCGTCATTATTTTGGATATCCAGGAAATAATACCTGCTTCTTCAGCTATTTTCATAAGTCCCATCCAAATTACTAGAAGTGGTAACATAGAGATAATTAAATCTAAAGCACTTTTACCACTTAATAAAACCTCATTATTGATGGTGCAAAAGTCTTTATTAATAAAACTATAGATTATACCAACAATTATAAATATTCCCCAAATAATGTTTACCATAATTCTTTTAACCTTTTAATAAGTCTTTGCCAGAAGTTAAGTTTAACTTCTTCTTTTTGAGGTTTATCTTTAATATAAATGTCTTCACTAAAATACTCTTTACCATCTAAACTAACACTAATTTTACCAATTACTTTAGAAGCACTGTTATCATAATAACTTATTTCTTTTTTGATACGTTTATATTCATCTTTAGTTAAACTCATTTTAAATGATTTATCTACATAACTATTATCGTATTTGGTTTCAAGATAACCTTCACTTACAAGTTCATACTTTTTTAGTACACCAAAATACTTCTCATATAAATCTTTATGATCACCAAAGTCATTGCCATCATTAAATGTAACTACTGTTAGATTAACTCCATCTTTACTAGCATTAGTAACAAGGGTTCTTCTAGCTCTTTCGGTAAATCCCGTTTTACCACCAACACAATATTTATAACTTGATAATAACTTATTTTTATTATGCCAAACATAAGTCTTTAAATCGGTTTTAACAGTGATGTCTTTTGTACCAACTATTTTTTTATATAATGAGTTATTAATTGCATAACTAGAAAGTAATGCCATATCATATACTGTACTTATATTTGCATTATCTCCATCTTCTAGTCCTGAACTATTTACAAAATTAGTATTATTCATGCCTAAATCTTTTGCTTTATTATTCATTAGAAAAGCAAAGCCTTCCATTGATCCAGCAACATGATAAGCAAGAGCGATTGCTGCGTCATTACCACTTCTAAGCATAAGCCCATATAATAAATCTAAAACACTTATCTTTTCACCAACACTTACATAAATACCACTACCAAAACTTTTTAGAACTTCTTCACCTATCGTAATATTTTTATTAACATTAGAAGTTTCAATAACAACCGTACTAGTCATTATTTTAGTAATAGAAGCTATTAAACTTTTTTTATTAATATTACTACCTTCTAGAACCCTATTATTATCACTATCCATAACAATATAAGAACTAGCACTAATTGCTTTAACATTTAATGGAATAACTATAATTAAAAGTAATATTATCTTTTTCATAATAAAAATATATTCCATAAAAAAAGATGTATGACTAAACATACACCTATTTTACAACGTAAGGATCTTCTGAGGTGCCAGAGCCAGTTACTTCAACATTAGATGCAAGAGAAATTGATGGTCTCAAACCGATAACGGAACCAGCATAACTATAGAAAAGTTTTCCTGAACTGATGGCCCATAAGTAAGTATTAGAACCGAAATAACTAGGAGATAATGACCACCATACAGTAGTTCCTGTATTCTCATATATATACGTAGAACGATTATAAGTATTATAAATAGAGCCAGAAAATGCTATTTCGTCTGCAGTTAATAAGCCTATTTTATAGGTTAGATTTCCATTACCATTTGTTGTATCACTTACAGTAAATTTAGATAACTTCCCTCCATTATTATCGTCTAGACATTTTAGCGTTGGTATTTTAGTAGAAACTAATCTGATACGCACGTCATAATTTGTAAGATCAGTTCCATATCCATGACCACTAGAAATACTTTTATCATTGCACCATATTGTATCTGCTAGTTTACTTTCATATTCAGTTAAATTATTTTTATACCAAGTTTCTAAATTTGTAAGGATTGTACTTTTATTTGTATTTGCATGCGTGCTTGCATAATCACTTGCACCAGTTGTTCCATACATAAAACCAATATATGCGTTATCGTCATAACTTGAATTAAATGCAGTTTTATACGAATTTTCAGAATACCTTGCAAAAGCTGCTGTTTTACTATTATTTGATGCAGAGCAAGGATTAGAAACATTAGATATATTATCATTATGGAGTACAAGTTTAATAGAACCATCACCAGTTATTCTTACTATTCTCCAACACTTATTTGCAAACTGTACGTAATTATTATTTATAGCACCTCTAAAATAATAACTAGTTCCATAATCATCTTCAGCGCTTGCTAAAATTGCCTCTGTTGTATTTTTATTGGAAGTTAATTTCTTATATACAAAACTATCTGATGTAGCACTTACTACATAATATACACTGTCTAAATTAGTTGTAGTTTTCAATGTACCGGCAGTACTTGAACTATTATCAGAGGGGCTAGAACTAACAAAATATTTACCAACTAAACTTGAATATGAATTAGCATATGTATTATTTGTTACTGCTGTTCCGGTTAAATCAAACTTCGTACCATTTGCTGTCCACCCTGTACCATATGTTACATAATATGCTTGATATGCTGATGATACAGATGAAGTTTCACTTTCTGTGTCATCCAAAGTATATGCACTAACTTCACTACCAGGCACTGTTAAAGGCTCTACTACTTTATTATCAGCAAGTATCGCTTCGTTAAGTGGCATTCCATCAGATGCTTCACCAATAACTACTATCTTGCCTTCCCATGATTTACCTAATCCTTGTTCTAATGTAACATTTTCATCCATCCATAATCTTAAATCATAACTTTTTTCTTCATTTGCTTGTAAGCCTGTATTGATAATAATATAACCTTTTCTGTTGTTGTCTAGTTCTGTTAGTTTTTTACTACCTAGAATAATAGACTGTCCATCAGTAGTTCCTTTAGGTGATATATTAACCTTAATATAATTATCATCTAGATATTTTGTTCCTAAATTACCTCTATGTTCACTATCAATTGTAATATATAGTCTTATATAGCTACTACAATTATTTTTAAGTGTAAAAGTAAATGGCGTTCCTTTCAATCCTTCACTATCAACTACTGGATAAGCATTCTCTAAAACAATCTTTTCAGTGTTTTCAGTTAAACTAGTATCAAAACAAGTCCTTGATACAAGAGTATTATTATCACTTTGTTTTAAAAACAATTGAAAAAATGCATATGATACACCAATAATACATATCACAGTAACTAAAAGAGAAAAATAAATCCTAATCTTCTTTTTATCTTTAATAATTTCTTCCATCTTATTACCTTACTTTCATAAAACTATTGTATCAAATTTTTTATAGTTTGTCTTTATTTTATAGATACTTCATGAAAATTTTTATTAACAAAAAATCCCTATGAAATTTCATAGAGATATAACGACTTACGGCTTCAAAAGTTTCATAAGTACCAATCAACATAAAAAACATCATAAATATTAATTACCATTAATCACCCAACTAATTATTAATAAATCACTGATTTCGCTAATTACTTTTATTTTTTTGCACAATTTATGCAAATTTTAATATTTAACTAGTAAATTTCACCAATTAAAAAGAGACCTAAGTCTCTATTTAACCTCTATATACTTATTAGTTTTATATGCTATATCATTCTCAACAATGAAAATGTAATACTTACCTGCTTTTAAATCAATAACAGTCTTATCAACCTTACTCTTATCTTTTTCTTTAATAGTATAAACAGCACCATCACTACTATCATTAATAAGTATCATCTTGGCTTCATCTATATCCATAAATAAAGCATTATTAGTAACAATATTATCACTATAACCAAAGTCTAAACTAATCTCATCACTAGCACTAGCAATCTTACTAATAACATCACTAGTAATATCTTCTTTAGGACTAGCTTCTAATGTTGTATAACCTTTAACAGTAGTAAAATCAAAACTTACATCACCATTTAAATTAACCTTAGTAACAGAATAATAAGCACCCTTAATTCTAAGATTTAAAGTCTCCTTATTATTAGTAACCTCTAATAGTGCAGAAGATAGATTTCCATATTCATGAATACTTCCACCCTTACTATAATCTACTCCATCAAGTTCTCTACCAAATAAGATAATATCTTTTCCATTACCAACAGTCTTTAAATCACCTAAAGCATAACTAAAATACTTCTTATTATCATTATAACTATTAGTAAGTGCTATTTTCTTATCAGTAATAGTATAAGTATTAACGCTAGAATATGAGCCCTTTAAATTACTTAAATCAGTCTCATTCTTAATAGTACTATAACCATTATCTAAAACCTTTAAAGTATCACCAGAAAGTTTAGCTTGATGCATTGCTTTTGGATAAACAAAACCATCATCACCCTTTAATAAATAACTATCAAATGAACTAGGTAAATTATCTGGATTAGTAAAGATCCAATTAATCTTAGAATCACTATAATCTATAGATACAACCATCTCTCCACCCCAGTAAGTTAATAATAATGTATCAGTATCTTCATAATACTCTATACCAGAGTTATAAAAGTAATCATCTCTTTCAATACCATCAGTAAATGACTTATCAATACTTTCAAATAACTTATAAACATCTATTTGTTTAACTATCTTACCAGTATTCTTATCTATCTCAAGTACTAAATCAGATATTGTAATTCTATCAGCATTCTTACTAGTAACAATAATATTACCATTACTCTTAACAAAGAAATCATTTAAATATCCACTATCTATAGTATATTCATTATAAATTCTACCTAAATAATCAATCTCACGAATAACTGTAGGTAAACCACTAGTACTATCAGTATCAATACCAATAAGTAAATGTCCATTATCTAACACTTTAATATTATGATAATAAGTATCATTAAGCATCCATCTAACATTACCATAACCATCTAACCCAAATGAATTCATACTAATTGGACTAGTAAGTAAATATAAATCACCTGGAGTAGTAACATTACCACTTTTGGTAGTAACACTAGGAACTTCTACTTTATCAATCTTAATTTTAAATTCTTTAGTAGTTTTATCACCCAACGTAACTACTACTGTATTTTCATAATCTGAATATAAACCATAAACAGGAATATAATGATAATTACTCTTACCATAATTTATTGTAAAATCATCATTATTCTTTCCCTTAACAGTTACACTAACTTCCAGACTCTTATCTGTATAAAAGATAATCATTGCACTAAGGGGATTCGCATTATAAGGATTAACATAAACCTTAGCTCTATCTAAAGTATATTTATTCTTAACAAGTTCATCCTTTAAATAATTATCAACCTCTGCTTGTTCTTTACTACTTAAACTTTGACCAATAACTGTATCACCATTAAGTAAATTCTCATGTGTCTTACCACTAAAATACTTAACTAATAATGCACCTACAATAACTACAATAAGCACACCTATTAAAATATAATTCTTTTTATTCTCCATC
>ENA-OPNI01000691-OPNI01000691.1-human-gut-metagenome-genome-assembly--contig:-NODE-691-length-11203-cov-1.842662_pt1 | contig 11203 bp, 9 predicted proteins | sample MGYA00241538_ERZ501773 | MGnify/ENA primary metagenome ERZ501773 (study PRJEB25962, sample SAMEA2042556) | human gut metagenome | biome: human gut; feature: human-associated habitat; material: faeces...
CCGCCGATGTCGTGCATGAGGCCGGCCGCTGTGAGCAGCAGGCGGTCCCGGTCCGTCAGGCCGTGCAGCGTTTTCCAGTGATCAAACAGATAGTCCGCCATGGCAGTGACGTAGCGCGTATGAGACAGGTCATCCAGCGGGAGCGTTTTTCTGTAATTGCGCACAGAGGACAGCAGCATCCGCTGTTCCCAGTCCCGGTCCTTTCCGTAAAGGGGGTCGTAGTAGTGGAAAAACAGTCCTTCACGGATGCCGCAGCCGGAAATGGTGAGGCTTTCCGCGCCGGTGAGGCGGACCAGTTCCGATACGACGAGGGAACCGGCGATGATGATATCGGCCCGTTCTGCAGAGAGTCCGGAGATGCGTTTCCGTTCCGCGCAGTTCTTCCGGCAGAGCTCATCCACGAGCGGAAAGAGGCTCTTGGCCGGAAACTGATAATTGTGGAGCTTGGGCAGCGGGTACTGGATGCGCCGCTGGTGGATCTTGGCCAGATTGCGCACGGTCCCGCCGATGCCGATGATGGAGATCTTCCCCTTCGGCAGCCAGGCGATATCCGTCAGCTTCTTGCGGATATAGCGCTGGATCTGCGCTTTCTTTTCGGGGGACACGGTATCGGTGCTTCCGAACATTTCCGTCAGGGTGACGGCGCCCATGGGGATGCTGATGGAATGGATGCGCCGCTTGTTGCGCACCAGAGAAATTTCCACGCTGGCGCCGCCCAGATCGAAGAGAAGGAAATCCTTCTGGTCGATGGTATGAATGACACCGGAAAAGCCAAGGCGGGCTTCCTCACGGCCGCTGATGATTGTCATGGGAATGCCGGTCGTTGTGCGGACCCGCTTGAGGAAGGAGGCGCCGTTTCTTGAATTCCGGACTGCCGCCGTGGCAACGGCAAGGATTTTCGTGACATGAAGGACCCGCGCCGCATGAGCATAGACCTTTAGGCAGTCCAACGCCCGGCGCTGAGCTGCTTCCGTGAGCATGCGGTCGTCCTTGGTCATGCCCTCGGAAAGACGGATGGACTTTTTCTCCTGATAAATGAGTTTGTAGGCGCCGGTGGCGGCGATCTGCATGATGATGAATCGGATGGAATTGGAACCGAGATCGATGATGGCAATACGTTCCATGGACAGTCTCTTTTCTGTAAACAATGGAGCGGTGCTCCATAAAACGGAATGAAAGATTTCTTTGTTTTCCTTTATTTTACATCATTGCCGGGCTGCGTGTAAAAAGACGGGAAAAATCCGGCAGTCCCGGCAGGCCGAAAAAACCGGAACAGGAGAAACAGAATCTTTGCCGAACCTTTGCAAAGCTCTTACAGTTTTTGATTCTTCACATGATATAATTGTAATAAAGCAAACAATGGGCGGAGAGAGCTCTGCCGGATTTCGGAGAAGAGAGATCATTTCTTCCAAAGAATCAGTGAGGATATACATGGAAAAGAACAGACCGCTTATTTATGGGATCATCCACATCGGTTCATCGGCATTGTCGATGCGGATTGTGGAATATCGAAGCATTGACGAAATCAAGGTCATCGAGGAAGTCAAAAAGGGAATCACCTTCGGCGAAGAAGTTTTCATGAAGAAGGAACTGTCCTTCGCGTCTATCCGCCGGCTGTGCGGCATGCTGAACGGGCTGAAGCAGCTTCTGGAGGATTACCGGGTGGAGGAATACGCCGTATATGCCACGGCGATTTTCCGTGAAGCGAAGAACCGCCGTTCCATTCTGGATCTGATCCGGGTGCATACAGGCTTTGAAGTGCACGTGGTGGATATGCCGCAGGAAATTTATTTCAAGCATTTTCTGCTGCAGCACCGGATTCGTGAGGTGAACCGGTCCATGAGCTATGCGCTCGGCGTGAATTTCCTGTTCGTGGATATCACCTCCGGGTGTGTGGGCCTTACGGTATGGGAACAGGGAACGCTGAAATATCAGCAGAATGTCCATGTGGGAACGCTGCGCCTGCTGGAGAGCTTCAAGCCGAACCAGAGAGATTCTCAGAATTTCCCGCAGGCCATGGAGGAATACGTTCATTCCATCATGGCGCCCCTGTGGCGTGCCATCCGGATGTATCATCCCCGGTGTCTGGTGCTGTCCGGCCGGGAAGCGCGCATCATGGCGTCTATGATGGGACTGGATATGGATCATCAGGATATGCTGCAGGCCGATCCGTCGTCGTTCTTCTCGCTGTATCAGGAGGCGTCTCATCTGTCCGCATCCATCCTGGAGCAGAAATACCATATCAGCGGCCAGTGGGGAGCGGCTGTAATTCCGACGATCCATATGTATAAGGAGATCCTCGATAATGTACCGGTAGAACGAATGGTCATGATGGGGACGACCTTTATCGAGGCGCTGAGCCTGTTTTACGGGGTCATGAAAACAAGAGATCCGGAGCTGGCCTATATGAGAGCCCAGAATCTGGAGCTGGCCCGGGCCGTGGCGGACCGGTTTTATTATGAGCCGGCCCATTCCAGAGCGATGGAGCAGTATGCGCATATCATCATCGACGCTTTTATGGAAGGAAACAGCCTTGGCGCCAGGGAGGAATTCCTGCTGCGGATGGCGGTCATTCTCTGCCAGGTGGGGAAATATCTGAATCTGCTCGGCCGGAGCCAGCAGGCCTGCCGCATCGTGCAGGGCATTGATATTTTCGGGATCTCCGACAGAGAAAAGGATATTGTGGCCTGCATCGTCTATTATGACCATGGCAAATTCCCCAGCGATGATGATGAACCCTTCCAGGTGCTGGATGAACACGCCAAGATGACGGTGCTCAAGCTGGTTGCCGTATTCCGGCTCGTCCGGGCCATGGATATTTCCAGGAAACAGAAGCTGCGCGATGTGACGGCCCGGCTTCTGGAAGACAAGCTGGTCGTACAGTATGACAGCCCGGACAATACCGCGCTGGAAACATGGATGTTTGAAAAAGAAAAAGAATTATTCCGGAACGTTTTCGGTGTAGACGCGGAATTGGTGCGGAGGTAAGGCAAGATGAATTTTCAAGATCACCAGTATTATCTGAATCGTGAGCTGTCCTGGCTGGCGTTTAATGACCGGGTGCTGGAGGAAGCGGTCGATCCGAACAATCCGCTTCTGGAAAAGCTGAAGTTTCTTGCCATTACTGCGTCCAATATGGATGAATTTTTCATGATCCGCGTATCCGGTCTGAAGCATCAGGTGGAAAACGGTGTGGAACGCCGGGATATTGCGAACATGACGCCGGAGGAGCAGCTGCAGAACATTTCAGAAACCTGCCATCGTTTTGTGGGCAAACAGTATGCGTACCTGAAGCAGATCCTGAAGGCACTGGAAGCGGAAGGCCTCCGCTTTATCACGCCGGAGCAGGCCGGAGAGGCGCAGCAGCAGTGGCTGGATACTTATTTTGAACGGGAAATTTTCCCGGTGGTAACGCCCATGGCGGTCAATTCGTCTCATCCGTTTCCGTTCCTGGCCTCCAAGAGTCTGAATCTGGCTATGCTGCTGGAGAAGAATGAAAAGAAAGACGGAACGGATGATGATGACATTGATGTCAAGACTGCCATTGTTCCGGTACCGTCTGTACTGCCCCGCATCGTCGCGCTCCCGCAGGACCCGGATTTCCCGGAACGCAGGGATTTTGTGCTGCTGGAAGATGTCATCCGGTATTTTGCATCGCGGCTGTTCGTGGGCTTTGATGTGCTGGAGGCACGGGCATTCCGCATCACCAGGGATGCCGATCTGTATATCGATGAAGAGGATGCCAAGGATCTGGTGGTGGAAGTGGAGCGGCAGCTCCGCAAACGGCAGAAGGGCGAGGCCGTGCGGCTGGAATTCGAGGCCGGTACGAGCCGGTTTACCCAGCGTTTCATGACGCAGGCCACCAGTCTGGAAAAAGCGGATCTGTATGAAATTGACGGCCCTATCGACCTGACCATGTATTTCTCCTTCTGCGGCATCAAGGGCTATGACCGGCTCCGCTATCCCGAGGCGCATCCGCACAGACCGTGGAGCAGCATTCAGTTGGGCGGCGGCAATATTTTTGACATGATCCGGCAGAAGGACATGCTGATTCATCTGCCTTATGAATCCTTTGAGGATTCCGTGGTCAATTTTGTATCCTCAGCAGCAGATGACAAAGATGTGCTGGCAATCAAACAGACGCTGTACCGCGTGAGCTCCCAGAGCCCGATCATCCGTGCACTGGAGCGGGCAGCACAGAATGGCAAACAGGTCACAGTGCTCATGGAAGTAAAGGCCCGGTTTGATGAGGCCAACAATATCCTCATGGCGCGGCGGCTGGAAAAAGCGGGCGCTCATGTCATTTACGGGCTGGTGGGACTGAAGACACATTCCAAATGTACGCTCGTCATCCGTCGGGAAAAGGACGGCATCCGCCGGTATGTACACGTGGCGACGGGCAATTACAATGCGTCCACGGCCAAGCTGTATACAGATCTGGGGATTCTCACCTGCAATGATACCTTTGGCATGGATGCCTCGGCCTTCTTCAATCTGCTTTCCGGCTATTCTGACCCCCCGATGTGGCATTCCTTCATTGTGGCGCCGCTCAATCTGCGGGAGCGCTGCATTGCGTTTATCGACCGGGAAATCCAGTTTGCCAGAGAAGGCGAGCCGGCCCATATGATCATCAAGATGAATTCGCTGCTGGACAAGGAAATGATCGGGAAGCTCTATGAAGCCTCGGCGGCAGGTGTCCGGATTGAGCTGATCGTGCGCGGCATCTGCGTGCTGATTCCGGGAATTCCGGGGCTGAGTGACAACATCACCGTACGCAGCCTTGTGGGACGTTTCCTGGAACACAGCCGTGTATTCTGGTTTGCCAACGGCGGCCGTGAGGAAATGTATATCGGCAGTGCGGACTGGATGCCGCGGAATCTGAATGATCGTGTGGAGCTGATGGTGCCGGTGGAAGATCCGGATCTGCGCAGCCGGCTGAAGCAGATGCTGGATACAGAGCTGGCAGACAACCAGAAGGCGCATGTCATGCAGTCTGACGGCACATGGACGAAGACAATTGCAGAAAAGAACAGAATCTGTGCACAGGAGATTTTCCAGAGAACTGCAGAGGAGCGGGATCAGGACAATCAGATGACGCTGAAACAGCGGATGGAACCCTATGTACCGGTAAAACATTGATTGCAGAAAGAAAAGCATCGGCAGAAGCCGGTGCTTTTTTATTGTTCAGCGGAAAGTGGGAAGAAGAGATTCGGCCGTGCTTTCGTCATGCAAAACAGGGGTGTCCACTGTCAGTGCACATAAAAATAGGAGGATGAGAGGTGGGACAGCGGGGTTGAAAAGGAAAAACAAGAGGGGCAGATTTCATGGGGTGTAAATACAGTGGTAAATTTTTGATAAAAGCAAATAAAATATGTAAATGCTGTATAGAATCATTGGCAGTTATTCCATGAAAGTGGGGATCGGGGAATACGGGGAAATATATCGGGCACTTTTTCTGCTTTTTATGGGACAAAAAAGGTCAATCTGAAAGAAAAGAGAATTTCTTTGTTTTGTCCTTGTGGAAATGACAAACCGGAAGAAATAAAAAATTAAAACCGAAAAAAGTGGGGAATTGATCTTCCTATAAGGATATATCCATCTTTGGAATTCTCTTCCAAACAGTATGGTTTACAAAAATAAAAATGAAAATAGGTAGATATTATCGAATAAAATGCGGAAATAGAGGAAAATAAGCAATAAAAATCCGAACAGAATATATAGGGATGGGGATGGAAATTTTCCCGATAAAATCTTTAAATTTTCCGAATTTTTCATATTGTCAATCAGTAAAATTTTGACAAAAAGTCCGCCTATGGTAGAATTTGCAATCGTAGGAGGGATTCAAGTGCATATATTCAACAGTCAACAGTGGAAACGAAACTTTTGCGCAGTGCTGGCTGTCTTTATTGCCATGATATCTGTCTACTCGCTGGCCGCTTATGATATGGCGGGTCGGACGATAACGGTTTTTGACGGGAAGAATAAAAAAGTCATTCAGGCCCGCGGAAATACGTTTGATGAGGTATTGGCGGAGGCAGGCATTGCCATAGGAAAATATGATGTATACTGGGCAACTACGGAGAAGCCGGAAGCAGATTCCATCATTGTCATTGAGCGGGCTGTTCCGGTTACCATTAGTGAAGGCGGGAAAATGCGGACGCTGTATACGGTGCAGCAGACAGTCCAGGGCGCAGTCAATGATGCAGGATATGACTGGCAGACCATGATGCCCGTGGAAGATGGCCTGGGAAAAATTAAAAAAGGTATGACCATTCATGTTGTTCCTTATGAAAAACGGACGGTGGTTCGGAAAGAAACGATGCCGGTAAACTATGTGAAATGGTATGATGAATCACTGGGAGCCGGAGAGGAAACAATTCTCGATCAGGGACGGCCTGAGGTTCGGGAGCTTTCCGTGGAAGAATATGTTTCCAACGGCAAGGTCATCCGGAGCGATGTGGTGAAAACGACGGTGATGGATGCCGGCGCATCAGGCACGGCTCTGGTGGGAACGACAGAGGATACGGTCGGCCGTGTGCTCCGCATGAAAGCCACTGCCTATCATCCCGGTGACGGCGACGGCCACGGGAACGAAAGCCGGCCGCGGTACGGTAGCTGTTGATCCCTCCGTGATTCCGCTCGGCTCCGATGTCTATGTTTCCGGTTATGGCAATGCGGTGGCTGCAGATACCGGCGGCGCCATTGTGGGCAACCGCATTGATCTCTGCATGGAGACTTTTTCCGAATGCTATGATTTCGGGGTTCGTTCTGTGGATGTATTTGTATCGCACAATTAAAATATGAAAAAAGCGTCCCTTCGGGGGCGCTTTTCTGTAGTCTGCATACTCATGGTATAATGAGGCATCAGGAGGGCAGGTATGAATACAATTCTGACTGCAATAGCAGTGACTATACTGGATCAGGTCGCTAAATGGTTTGTACAGGGGCATATGGAACTGGGAGAAAGCATTCCTCTGATTTCCCATGTGTTTCATTTGACCTATATCATGAATCCGGGAGCAGCGTTTGGCATACTGGAATATCAGCATACGTTCTTTCTCGGGATCGTTGTCATTCTGTTTGCGGCCTATCTGATCATGCGCCGGCGCATCCCGAAAAATCCGGTGTATTTTCCGATCGGGATCGGAATGGTTTTGGGAGGCGCACTGGGGAATGCCATTGACCGGGTGCGGTATCAGGGCGTTGTCGATTTCTTTGATTTTCGGGTGTGGCCTATTTTTAATGTGGCCGACATTGCCATTTGTGTGGGCATGGCATTGATTCTGTGGTATTTCTGGAGGCACAGCGACTGATGAAGGTCTATCAATATACGGTGGGAAAAGAACAGGCCGGGGCGCGGATTGATAAATTTCTCACGGAGATGACGGAGTTGAACCGGTCAGAGATTCAGAAATGGCTGAAGCTGGGAACTTCCGTACTGGTTTCCGGACGCCCGGTAAAGGCCAATTACCGCGTGGCAGCAGGCGATGAGATCTCATTTTCCTATGAGGAGCCGAAGGCCCTGGAGCTGGTGCCCCAGAATATTGCACTGAGTATCCTGTATGAGGACGAGTACATGATCGTGCTCAATAAGGCCAGGGGCATGGTGTGCCATCCCGGACCGGGAAATCCCGATGGCACGCTGGTGAATGCGCTGCTGTATCATGTGGGGCCCTCTTTGTTTGAAGCCGGCGACCCGGCCAGACCGGGCATCGTACACCGGCTGGATAAAGACACCTCCGGCGTTATGGTGGCAGCAAAAACACAGGAGGCCTATCGCGTTCTGCAGGAAGAGATCGGCTCTCACAGTGCGCAGCGGCGGTATGTAGCGCTTGTCCATGGGAAAATGGCCGGAGATCAGGGAATCATCCGGCTTCCGCTGGGGCGCAGTCTGAAGGACCGGATGAAATGGGACGTGGCGCCGAAAACGGGAAAACCGGCCGTCACGCATTTTCGTGTACTGGAATATCTGCCCCATTATTCATGGATCGAATGCCGTCTTGAAACGGGTCGCACCCATCAGATCCGCGTGCATATGTCCCATATCGGACATCCTGTGGTCAATGATCCGCTGTATGGCTATAAACGGGATCATTTCCCGATCAGCGGGCAGGCGCTCCATTCCCGGACGCTGGATCTGACGCACCCTGTTACGGGAGAAAGCATGCATTTTGAAGCACCGGTTCCGGAGGATCTGGCAGCATGTGTTGAACTGGCGCGCAGGGAGGATACATTATGATACAGAGAACGATACATGTACCGGAATTTCGCATCGGCACAGCAGAGGACAGAAAAGGACTGACCGGCGTGACCGTCATTCTGGCACCGGAGGACGGCGCTGTTGCCGGTGTGGATGTCAGAGGCTGCGCCCCGGGGACACGGGAAACAGACCTGCTCCGGCCTGAGAAAACAGTAGAGAAAATTCATGCAGTCGTTCTGTCCGGCGGATCGGCTTTCGGGCTGGAAGCCAGCTGCGGCGTCATGCGGAAACTGGGAGCCTCCGGCATTGGTTTCCCGGTAGGGCCGGTTCATGTGCCGATCGTATGCGGCGCGGTGCTGTTTGATCTGATGATCGGAGACAGCAGTGCATTCCCTGATCGGGAGATGGGGGAACTGGCAGGCGGCAGGGCTGATACGGTGTTCCCGGTGGGATGCTATGGCGCCGGAACCGGTGCGACCGTAGGTAAACTTCTTGGCGCAGACCGCTGTATGAAAAGCGGCGCCGGATATGCAGAGCTTAAGCTGCCCACCGGACTGTATGTGGGCGCTTACATTGCCGTCAATGCATGCGGGGAAGTCTATAACAATGATGAGATCCTGGCCGGTGTGCTTTCTGAGGACAGAAAATCCGTTGTTTCCTCCGATGCTTTGATGCTGCAGGGGGTGGAGCGGAATCTGCAGGGGGCCAATACGACCATTGGCTGTATTGTGACCAATGCGGAACTGACAAAAGCCAACTGCAATGCCGTGGCGGGAATGGCCCATGACGGGCTGGCCCGGGCCATCCGGCCGGTGCATACCACGATGGACGGGGACACTCTGTTCGTCATGGCCTCCGGCAGAGTGAAGGCGGCTGTGGATACTGTGGGATATATGGCGGAAGTGGCTGTCCGGCAGGCCGTATATGATGCAGTACACAGCGCCGAAAGTATGGGGGGTGCACCGTCTTTCAGGGAATTGTGGGGAACATGCTGATTTTTGACAATTCTTTTGGGATTTTGTAAAATACATCTGCAATGGGGACGCACTGGTTTCGACAGGAGCATCTGTGTCATAAGAAGCGAGCCGGGATTCCATCAACCCCGTAAAACGGTGGGAAAAAATAAACGCAAAACGTGATTTTGCTTTAGCAGCTTGATCTGCTAATGTCTCTCTGAAGCTTTCCTGCGGCTTTGGACAGACATCATACCGCAGGATACCAATGGGGAATGTCCGGTACCTCAGCGGGAACCGCACCGGAATGGGTGAAGGCAGTTTGTTCCTGAACGATACTTCACTGACACTGCAATCAGGAACTGCACTCGGAGATGCTTATGGGGCAGGCTTTTTGGACAGGGGTTCGATTCCCCTCGTCTCCACCAGAATAGGATCGGGATCTTGAAAGAGATCCCTTTTTTGTGATTTTCTATATTGACATATTTAGATATATAGGGTAAGATACATACAGGAAATCACAGGATATTGCGAAAGTATACCAAGGAGGAATGACACATGGAAATCAAGAGAATTGCAGGAAAAGAAGCTTTTGAATCTGCTGTGGCAAACGGCAGTGCTGTAGTTGCCTTTGGTGCTCCGTGGTGCGGCTACTGCCGCCGGCTGGAACCGGTACTGGGGAAAGCGGCGATGGAGGAAGAAACCCTTCCGTTTTATGGCATCAATATTGATGAGGATCAGGATCTGGCGGCACGGTTCCAGATCGATACGGTACCGACGGTCATCTATTTTAAGGATGGAGAACCGAAAGATCAGTTTGTCGGATTCATCAGCTATGGCGATGTAAAGGCTTTTCTGGAAAGAAATAAATAATCTGACCGGTCAAATACACAGGAAGCTCCCTTGCGGGGGCTTTTTGTGTATTTTTTTTTGACCGTGATACAATACAGATAAATGGAAAAGGCAGGTGGCCGGTATGGAAGAAGCAATGACGGCGGCACGGCTGTACCGGCTGGGACGCGGTTATTACAAAATCCGAAATTATGAAAGAGCACAGTCATATCTGATGGAAGCTGTCATTCGGGGCAGCAGCAGTGCTGTGCGTCTGCTGTATCATATAGGCTATCTGTTTTTTTGCTGCAAAGAATATGACCGGGCAGAAGACTGTTTCCAGATTCTGGCAGATCGTGGGGATGCCGGAGCTGCTTTTATCTGGGGCTCATGTGCCGCGATGGCCTGGGACGCCGCCCGGATGTGGCAAGAGCGTTCGATTATTTCAGCGAAGCCTATCAGAGGGGAGAACCACGCGGGGCTCTGCAGGCGGGGCTTCTCATTGCCCGTGATGCCTTCCGCTACGAGGAGGCCCGAGAAGCGGCCATAGAATGGCTGACGATTGCTGAGGAAGAAGGGATTCCCGAGGCCGGACGGCACATCGGTCTGCTGCTCTGTGATAATCTGCCGGAGCATAATGCGGAGGCACTGAAGTGGTTCCTGAAAGCGGCAGGGAAAGGGGACGCCCGGTCCATGGTCTACGCTTCCGATTTGTATCTGAGCGGGGTCGGCGTGGCGAGAAATGAAAAGATCGCCCTGACACTGCTGTATCAGGCAGCGGACCGGGGAGACTGCAAAGCCAGCATGATTTTAGGGGACCTGTATGCTTCCGGTACCTATGTGCAGCGGGACAGCACACTGGCAAAGCAGTATTATGCCAGAGCGAGGCAGGTGCGGGATGCAGGACAGGCGGAAAAGGAGACACCATGAAGCTGGAACTGAAAGAGATGCTGGATACGCTGCGCCGCGTCCATCCGTTGATTCATGAGATAACCAATTATGTGACAGCCAATGACTGCGCCAATATCACACTCGCAGCAGGAGCATCTCCTGTCATGGCGGATGCGCCGGAGGAAGCGGAGGAAAAGATTCTGGAGGGCTTCCTTCGGTAAAATTCACATTTTTCTGCGTTAAATTTGCGTAAAATGCTTTGCTTTTCCGGATTTTTCCCCTTATACTGTACTTGTGATCAAAATCATAAAAGATACCCTGCCACAGG
>ENA-OPNI01000694-OPNI01000694.1-human-gut-metagenome-genome-assembly--contig:-NODE-694-length-11184-cov-2.595022_pt1 | contig 11184 bp, 11 predicted proteins | sample MGYA00241538_ERZ501773 | MGnify/ENA primary metagenome ERZ501773 (study PRJEB25962, sample SAMEA2042556) | human gut metagenome | biome: human gut; feature: human-associated habitat; material: faeces...
AATCATAGTCAAAACCTAATTCTTTTAATTGATTTGTGAAAGTTTTAATATTTTCTTGTGTAAATCCATTTGGATTGTTTCCTGTTTGAACAGCATATTGTTCAGCCGGTAAACCAAATGAATCATATCCCATTGGGTGAAGCACATTATAGCCTTGCATACGTTTCATACGTGAAACGATATCTGTAGCTGTATATCCTTCAGGGTGTCCTGCATGAAGTCCGACTCCACTTGGATATGGAAACATATCTAAAACATAATATTTAGGTTTGCTAAAATCATGTATATCAGTTTTAAATGTTTCATGTTCATCCCAATATTTAATCCATTTTTTTTCTACTTTTCTAAAATTGTACATAATTATTCTCCTTTAATTATTAGTCTTTGTTTCCATAAATTCTGCCAAGTAAGCCATAGGCTATGATAATTAGTAGCATTAATAAGATGAATCCTACAAGTAATTGCCATATAAAGCCTTTGATTAACTTGCTTATTATCATGTATATGATAGTCATAATTAAGGAATTAACAATTATACATATTAAATGGTATTTATGATAATTATCTTTGTTAATCTCTACTTTATATAAACTTTTTAAATATGTAATTTCCATTGGTAATTTGTTTTTATCATACTTGCGATATTTCAGTCCTAGTAATAGATAATAAGCAATAAATAATATAAAATAGACAATTATAAGTTCATATAATATTTGCATAACTTCACTTCCTTAAAATAAAATACACCCCTTTTTAGGAGCGTATTATTCACGCGGTACCATCCTACCTTATAACTTTTTTTGATAACGGGTTTCCCCGACAAATGGATTAGTAAAGACAAGTTCATAAACTCGTATTTGTTTGCTTTCACCTATCACAAACTCTCTTTCAAAATACTAATTTATTACTACTTCTTTGCATTTGCTTTTTACTAATTATATTATATTTCACTAATATATTCAAGTAGTTTTATAAACATTTTAATGAAATTTTTGTCTAAACCATCTTTTTTGAGTTTTTTGATTTCAATTCTTTTCTTTTTTATTGATAAATTGTTAAAGAAGATACTTTCTATTTTAATCTTAAGTTTTGTTTCTATTTTAACATCACTTAGGATGCTTATTATTTCTTCGTTGATAACTCTTGTGGCATCTATTTCTATATCTTTTCCTTTACAATTGATGGTTAATTGTTCTGTAGTAGATACGTTTTCTATTTCTAAAATGAAATCATTACCATCTACGTAACTTTTGACATCAATTTTGTTTTCTCCTGCGTAAACAATAACATCATCGGCTTTTTTTGTGTTTCTAAATCGAATTTTGTAGTTTCTTAAAGGTGGTACGATGCCTGTTTTTCCATCTAGTGGTCTAATTATTACTGTGTAGTTATTAGACCGATAATTATAGTCTATCGACGTAAGTAAATAATAGTTTTCTTTGTATAGGTTGGTTATTCCATCATCTTCATACAATTTGTAAGTATTGGACATTCCTGGGAAGATATGTATCTCTAAATTTGTAGGTAATGCTGTTTTCATGTAATCATTGGATAAGACTATGATTCCTCCTGCTTTACAAAATACTGGATAGTCTTCGTCTTTATAGAAACTTATATAGTAATGATTTCCAGGAAATTTTTTACCTGTTTTAAAATCATACCACATGCCTTCAGGTATGTATAATTTTTGAATTACTCTATCCATTAGATATTCTTTATGATATGTAATTGGAGCCACAAGTAATTGTGAACCAAAGTAATATTCATTTTTGTATACGGGTTCATCATAGATAACTGGATATTTATAGTATAATGGTTGTACTAAAGGAAGACCTGTTTTATAGTAGACATATCCTTCACTATAAATATAAGGGATTAATCTTTGTCTTAGTTGCATATAATCTCTTATTACTACGAGGTGGCTGGCATTCCATTTCCATGGTTCTCTTTTATAATATTTGCCACCTTCACTGGCAAGCATCATAATTGGTGAGTATGTTCCAAACTGGACGTATCTCATAAATAATTCCCCATCTTCGGTACCATCTAAGTAGCCCCCGATAGCATGAGCCCACCAAGAGATACCCATGTTGGAAGAGGATAAGTTATAAAATGGAAGTTTGTTTAGTGTTTCCCAACTTACTTTAGTATTTCCTGAATACAAGATAGGATATCTGTGCGCGGCAATCATGCTATTTCTTGCCATGACTAATCCTCTAAGTGCTTCACCTTTATTGCTGTTGGCATAATGATAATGAGTAGCAAGCCACATGTCATTTAAATCTTTTTTGTTGTAATAATCAATGTTAAATAAATTTATGCCAATATCTTCTAGGTTTTTAATTAGTATTTTAAAATAAATAGCTAATGTTTTGTTGCTGAACGGGATTAAATTAACTTGTTTTCCATCATTGACACTAAGTAGTGTTTTTATGTTATTATAGTTAATATCTTTATTTGTTATTATGTTGTTAGGGTTTACTGTTAAGCCTAGGATTATTCCTTCTTCATTTAACTTGCTTATCATTTCTTTGGGATTATTAAATAGTGATGAAGAGAAGTTATAATTAGATAGATTATCATGCCATTTGTTTCTTAAAAGTATTACTGATAATGGGATTTTATTGATTTTAAATTTATTTGCAATATCTAATACTTCTTCTTCGGTGTATGGTTCGTCTTTACTCCAAAAGTTACCTAAGGCATATCTTGGTATCATTGAAGGCATTCCCGTTAGAGCATAATAGTCTCTTAAGCATAAGCCAAAATCTTTGCGATATAAGAAAACATATATATCAATGAGGTCTTTTTCTCTTTTTACATATTCGTCATTATTGATAACTAAATTTTTAGAATCATCTAGGGTAACGAATCCATCCATAGAAAATAAACCATTTTGTAATTTATTATCTTCGTCTAGACTAATATTTGTTCCACCAAAATTTCTAACTTCAGGATGATTATAATACCAAAAACGCTCACTGTTACGCAATCTTATGGTTAAATTTTTACCTGGCATTAATTTACTACCTTTAAAAGGTTTTTCTTTAGCATAGTTTAAGATAAAATACTTTGTTTTAATTTCTAAACTATTAGTTGTTTCTTTAACACTAAATACAGGCTTTTCAAAGTTACGATTAATTACTAACTGGGTTGGTCTATCTTCAAAAATGCCTTTTTCGTTATATTCTAATCTTACTAGTCTTTCTGTTAAAATTGTAATACGGTATTTTAATCCTTGAAATATTGTGTCTTTTCTAGATATAGTACAATTATCATCCTTAATAAAATATTTTGATAAACTAGCCATGTTATCACCCTTCTCTTATTCTATTAAGATTATAGCAAAAAATATGAAAAAGTACAAGAGAATAATCTTTTTTTGAATTTATAATAACTAATTTTATCATTTTAAATCGGGTTATTATATTAATCATTATTTAATTTTATAACCTAATAATTCTAATGTCTCTAGTGTAAGTGGGCTTATTATTTCTTTATTTAAGTCTTTTATTTTATACCATATAGCTCCCAATGAATCTAGTCCGTCAGCATCTTCTTTAATATTATGAGTTAATAATGATACCTTATATATAATACCGATATGGTGCATATTTTCGTTTTCTCCATGATGTAACCAATTTACTACGACTGAATTGGCATCAATTAATTTAGCATCTTTTATATCACAATTGGTTTCTTCTTTTAATTCTCTTTTTAAAGTTTCTTCAGGTTTTTCTCCGTGTTCTATGCTACCACCAGGTAAATCTAATTTTCCTAAATATGCACCTCTTGCTTTCTTTACCAATAATATGCTGTCATTTTCTATAATAGCTGCATATACACCTAAATGTCTTGTTTCTTTCATAATTTATCACTCCATTCTATAATTCTTTACGTCACAATTTCTTTTGTCAATTTTCTCTGTAACAAAATAAGTACATCCTTTTATTAATCTAATTAAAATCAATTGATATAGGAATTTGATATTTACTTTTTCGTGCCATTGATTAATAATGTAATCATTTTTTATTAAAAAACAATATATTCCCTCTATGTAAATCATCGTGTATTACTTTTTTATCTTCGGCTATGTTGTGCAAGAATATCTTATTATTTAATAAATATATTATTTTCTTTTTAATAAAATTTTCAGCATTACTATTGTAAAATGGTTTTAATCTTTTATTCTAAATTATTTGTATTTATTAATTCATTATAAATATTTTGATACTCTTCTTGTTTGTTGTTATTTAAAAATTCTACGGCATCATCTTTGGCATGTAATAATATTTTAAAATCTTTTCTTATATCTGCTAAGAGAAAACTATTTGTACCACTTTGTCTTATTCCAAACAATTCTCCTTCACCGCGATTATTAAAATCATACTCAGCTATCTCAAAGCCATCGTTTGTATGTTCTAGCATATTTAGTCTTTTATCAAAAGATTTTGATACTAAATAACAATAACTTTGAATATCACTTCTTCCTACTCTTCCTCTTAGTTGATGTAATGTTGATAAGCCAAACATATTGGCATCAAAGATAACTATCATTGAGGCATTTTTAATATCAAGTCCTACTTCAATAACAGTTGTTGATATTAAAATATTTATTTTCCCTTTTTCGAAATCTTCCATAACTTTTTCTTTTTCTAAAGAATCTAATTTACCATGGACAACTCCAATTTTGTATTTGTGGCCGAATGCTTTATTCATTTTTATATCTAATGATGCTACACTTTCGGTGTCGTTTATATTTTCTTCAATGGAAGGTGCAATTACATATATTTGATGTTTGGATAAGAGTTCTTTGTTCATGCCTTCTAGGACTCCTAAAATGTTTTCTTCTAAAAATACTTTGGTAATTATCTCTTTTCTTCCTACGGGTTTTGTTTTAATATTAGTTACATCTAAATCACCATAGATAGTTAAAGCATACGTTCTTGGTATAGGAGTTGCACTCATGGATAACATGTCAGGCATTATTCCTTTGTTTTTTAAGTTATTTCTTTGAGCCACGCCAAAACGATGTTGTTCATCAGTAATTACTAAGCCTAGATTATGATATGTGATGGTTTCTTGAATTAAGGATTGGGTTCCTATAACTAAATTGGTTATACCAGTATTTAATCTATTATATATTTCTTTTTTCTCTTTTGCTTTCGTGCTAGAAGTTAATATATCAATTGTCATGCCTGTATCTTTAAAAATTTTAGTGGCATTTTCATAATGTTGTTTAGCAAGTATTTCAGTAGGTACCATTAGGGCACATTGATAACCTGATAAATAGTTAGCATAACTAGCAACAAAAGATACTATTGTCTTTCCACTTCCAACATCGCCTTGTAATAGTCGATTCATTCTTTTATTGGAGGACATATCATCAAGTATTTCTTTGATGGCTTTTTTTTGATCTATGGTTAATTCATATGATAAGTTATTGATAAAACTATTAACTTTTTCATAATCGATATCTCTTTTTATTGCTTTATCATCATATTTGATTTTGTTTTTTAGGTATGTTATTTTTAACATATATCTAAATAATTCTTCATATTTTAATCTGAGTCTTGCTTTTTTTAATAAACTAAGTGATGTTGGCTTATGTATTTCTTTGAGAGCAGTTTCTTTATCTATAAAATCATATTTTTGTGTTAAGTAAGATGGAATAAAATCAGGATAGTTATGAGTTGTTTCTAATAAACTTTTTATGATTTTACTGATGGTTTTAATATTAATTCCATTTACTGTATGATAAATGCTTTCTATAACAGGTACATCTGGTAGTGGTTCTAATTTTATTTTATTTGCAATTATAGCATTTTTCGTTTTGTTATATTTGCCTATGATGGTGATGGTTCTTCCTAGATTTAATTCTTTCATTAGATATACTTGGTTATAAACACTTACATTAAATATTTGATTTTTGGCACATATGCGAAAACTTATCTTTTTTAATTTACCAAAGTAATAGATAGTAGGTTTGCTTTCTACTACGCCATCTATAATGATATTATCTATATCGTTTAGTTCATTTAAATTACTTCTTTTTATTACTTCGTAGCGATATGGATAATAATTGATTAAATCATTTTCATTATTGATGTTTAATTTGTTTAAAAGTGCTAAGGTTTTTGGGCCTACACCTTTTAATGAAGTTAAACTCATAAATCCCCCTCCTAATTTGCAATAACTATTTTTTTATACATTTTCATCTTATCATATGTTATTTTCTTTGTCAAGATATTTTCGTACACTTGTTTGAATTGTTTTTGTAGGTTTTAAGTGTGATTGTTTCATGATTTTTTTATTGCTAATGGCGTAGCAAAAGAAAAGAAAGATTAATTTTATAAGTTATTTAATCTTTCTTTAATTTTAATATTGACCATACTCATATCTGCTTTGCCTTTTAGACTAGGGGTAATCGACTTCATAATGGTTCCTAAATCTTTGATACTTGTAGGTTTTACTGTATCAAAAACTTCATTTATTATTTTATCAATTTCTTCTTCGGTTAATTGAGTTGGCATATATTTATTTAATACTTCTATTTCTTTTTCATTTTGGCTAACTAAATCAAGACGGTTTGCTTTTTGAAATTCATTTATAGCATCTTTTCTTAATTTGATTTGCTTTGATATGATATCAATGACATCACTGTCAGTTAGTTCTTTTTTCTTATTTATTTCTTCTAGTTGAATAGCCCCTTTGGCCATTCTAATGACACCAAGGCGAAAACTATCTTTTTCTTTCATCGCAGTAATCATATCGTTTTTAATTGTTTCTAATAAAGTCATATTATCACCCTTAAGCTACACTTCTTCTATGTGCATTTCCTTTTTTTCTTGAATTTTTGATACCTTGCTTTATTGCTTCACGGTTTTTAATACCTGGTTTTTTATAACCATCACTGCGTTCTCTAACCTTTTGAAGGGAGCCACTGCGAGCTAACTGCGTCTTAAACCTTTTCATCGCAATCTCTAAATTTCCACGAACTTCAACAGACATTATAATCCCTCCCTTCTCGGTTTGTCTACTAAATTATATCATTATATTTGTAAATATTCAACAAAATAAGAAAAAAAGATACAAAATTTGCTTATTTTTTTAATAAAATGTGTCTTTTTTTATATTTATACCTATTTAGGACCGGTAAATAGGTAATATAAGTTATTTTAGTTAATTGGACAGTAGTTTCTTTTACTGAATCTTCTTATAGCACTTCCTACTCCTACACCAATATCATAAAATGCTAAAACGAATAGTCTTCCGTATTGAAGAATTGCCCCGGATATTTTGAATCCTCCGTTTATGTTAATTAATTCATTTTTGTTTAGTTTTCTCATTTTTTTACCTCCTACTCCTACTAATATTACATGGTGTTGGGTTAGTATATCCTGACAAAATGCCTGAGATAAATGATATACCTACAAATAATCCTGCGGCTAGCCAGCCTAGTCCGATGCCTCCATTAATTTGTTTTAATTCTAATTCGTTTAATTTTTTCATATTTTTTACTCCTTTACTATATTTTTTATATATTTTATCAGTGATTCTCTACCTGTTAAAATTTTGTAATTGATAACCAGATTATTAACTAATAGATTTTTATTTGGATTTAGTATTTGTAGATAGAATATTTGGTAGTTATCATAATTAGATTCTAATAAATCACTTATACTTATGATGTTATATTGATAGTTATCTTCGTTTATGAGGATTGAAGAGTTATTTATTATGGTTTCAATATTTTCAAAATCAACATATAATTTTAAGTAATAGTCATCGTTGTCTAAGACTACAATGCCTTTGTTTTGGTAATATTTTTCTACTTTTAAAAGGTGTGCTAAAATAATCATAATAATAAAACTTATAATAACAACGCTACTGAATAATATTACTAATTTGTTTTTTATATTAAAAATTATTTCCTTGTTGCAACTAATCATTTTACTCTCCTTTTTAAAATATCTATAACTTGCCCATTTTCTATTTTGATTACTTTATCATATAAATCCATATTATCTAATCTATGTGATACAATTACAAATGTTATGTTTTTATAATTTTTAAAACTGTTTTTTAATATTTTTCTTTCTAAATTAACATCTATTTGATTTAATCCTTCGTCGATAAATACTATTTTGCTTTTTTTAAGCATGCTTCTAGCAAGGATTATTCTTTGTCTTTCGCCACCTGAGATGTTGATGCCATTTTCTTCTAGTAACATATCATAACCTAAAATGTTATTTTCTATTATTTTATCAACACAAAAGGTTTTACATACGTTTAAGAATTCTTCAGTTTTAATATTTCTATTTAAGATGATATTATCTTTGATGCTATCTGTGAAAAGCATTTCGTTTTGACTAATATATGTAATTTCACTTCTAATATCTTTTAAACTATAATCATTAATATCATTATTATTTATATTAATCATGCCTCTTCTAACTTCATAATATTTATATAATATTTTGAGTAAGGTGCTTTTGCCACTTCCGGAGTTACCTAGTATTAAAACTTTTTCTCCATTTTTAATAGATAAGTTAACATTGTTTAGGATTTTGGTATGTCCATATGAGAATGATAAATTATGAATATCAATATTACCATTTATTATTAAATCAGTTTTGGTAAGCATATCTTCTTTTTTTATTTCAAATAAGGTATTTGCTCTATCTAATGCGTTTTTAGCCATATAATAATCACTTGCTAAATTAATAATATTTTTAACTGGATCTAAGAAATACACTAGAATAGTATTAAATACAATGAGGGTGCTTAGTTGCATGGAGCCTTTTGTTACTTCTAAAATACCATATAGATTTATTAGAAGTAAGATAGTTAATTCTACTGATTCTTTAATAAAATTGCAGAAATTAATAATATTACTGAATTTTAATGCGTTTTTTAGGTTTTTGCTGTAAAGATATTCTAATTTATCTATAATTTTTGCTTCTATATTTAAACCTTTTATTGTTTCAAAATTAGTAATTGATTCGATTAAATTGGTATTGATAATACTGTTATTTTCTAGATCTTTTTTGACTAATTTGTTCATGTATGGGTTTAATAAAAGCATAGTGATTACATAGATTAAAACAATTAATAAAGATAATAGGAATAAGAATTTATTAATGGAATAAAGAAATATTCCTGCGATTATGAGTATTAGAAAATCTAGTAGTACTGTGAGTATTATTTTACTAATTAAATTTCTAATATGGGATATATCGCTTAATTTTGAGGTTACTTCACCAGTTGTTTTATTTTTGTAATAACTATAAGGAAAGTAAATTATATTATCAATGGATGAGGCGAAGATACTAATATCTAGTTTGATGTTTAGGTAAGATAGCAATATATTTTTGAAAACATTTGCAAGAGACCGCATAAGTATTATGTATATGAATGAAATGACAAATGTACTTACAGAAAACTTAGCTAAAATGAACTTCATTTGGTAAGAATTAATAATTGTTAATAATGTAAAAATTATTGATAAAATGAAGATGTTAGTAAGTAATATTTTGTTCTTACTTAAGACATTTATGATAATATTTTTGATATAATTTTCGGTTGTTATTATGGGAAGTTTCTTGTTATAATTAAAAATCATGATATTGCTTGTCCATGTTTTATAAAAATCTTCAAGTTTAATAACTTTTGAACCTTGGCCGGGGTCCATGATTAATAAACTATCTTTTTTTATTTCATAAACTACAATAAAATGGGTATAATTATTAACAAGAACTTGGGAAATGAATGGGGTTTTTATTTCGTTAGATAGTTTGTCCAATTTATAGCCTTCTGCAGGTAGGCCAAGATAATTGGAAGCATATCTAAGGTCATAAAATGTTGTGCCATTTTTGTTTGTGTTGGTTAATTCTAATAACTTGGTTAAAGAAATATTTCCTTTATAATATCTAATAACCGATAATAAGCATGAGGCGCCACATTCTTTTATTCCTTGTTGTCTAATAACTAATTTTTTTTGCATCTTTTTTACCCTCCTAACTATATATATAGTCAGAGAAAATTGAGATTACTTTTTTTTTCTAAAATTTCTTCATTTTTTTTAAAATTTGACACTTTTGAGTGTAAAGCAGGAACATTTATTGTTAATTTATTAACGAGGGGTTGGTTAGGTAAATTTACTGTTTTTTTTCTGTTAACAGCATAGCAAACGTGAAAAAAAAGAACTACATTTAAGTAATTCTATTTTAAATCTTTAATTAAATCTTTTAAGATATTAATAAATTCTTTTGTATCAACTGTTGTAGTTTCGTTGCTACCGAATTTTCTATAACTTACTTTGTTATCATCTTTTTCTTTATCTCCTATAATTAGAGTATAAGGAATTTTTTTAGTTTGTGATTCTCTCATGCGGTAAGATAATTTTTCTTCGCGGGCGTCCATTTTGACACGGATACCATTTTCTTTTAGGATGTTTTCTAATGTTTTAGCATATTCTAAATGATATTCATTATTAACAGGGATGATGTTTACTTGAACCGGAGATAACCAGAGTGGAAAGGCTCCACCATAGTGTTCAATTAAGATACCAATAAATCTTTCAATTGAACCATATATAACGCGATGTAACATGACTGGTCTTTTTTTTGAACCATCTTTGTCAACATAAGTTAAATCAAATCTTTCAGGTAAAGCAAAATCTAATTGACATGTTGGTATTGTTACATCATGATTTAGAGCCGTTTTTATTTGTATGTCTATTTTTGGACCATAAAATGCAGCTTTTTCACTTAATTTATGATCAAGATTAAGTGCATCCTCTCTTAACGCTATAGAAGATGTATCTGCAATATTCTCATTATATTTAAGGCTTGCATAAGTATAAATCTTCTGAATTAGTCTAGAGGTATCCATAATTATTGTAGTTGTATCATATAAATCTTTTGCACTATCTAGCATAGTGTTTTCATGTTTAGGAACTTTTTCAATTAGTTTTAATGCTTTACTAATATCTTTTCTAAATTCTTCTTCTGTTTTATATATTTTTGTTAAGTCCCATTTGTACTGCTCTTCTACTTCACTTCTATCTTTTATCTTCTCCATATTTCTCCTTTATAATAGTGAAGTTCTAGTAATTAGCTAGAACTTCTACTCATCTTATATTATTATTTTTCTTCGTAATCTGCTTCTTTTACATCGTCG
>ENA-OPNI01000695-OPNI01000695.1-human-gut-metagenome-genome-assembly--contig:-NODE-695-length-11160-cov-2.113913_pt1 | contig 11160 bp, 8 predicted proteins | sample MGYA00241538_ERZ501773 | MGnify/ENA primary metagenome ERZ501773 (study PRJEB25962, sample SAMEA2042556) | human gut metagenome | biome: human gut; feature: human-associated habitat; material: faeces...
GAATATACAAAAGCAGTAATAATAAAATTTGATAACAAAAATGAATATAGAATACATTCATACAGAGCAGAAGAAATAAAGAATAAAATAAAAGATAACAGAACAATAATTGAATAATATCAAAAGCTATATAGTAAGAACTATATAGCTTTTGATGTTGTAATAAACTTCCAAACTAAAATTTTGCAAAGATTATAAAAGTATGATATACTATTTAGCGGAAAATAACAAAGGAGAAGAGGTACTTAAAATATGGGATTTTTTGATAAATTAAAAAATGGTCTTGGAAAAACAAGAAACTCATTTGGAGATAAGATAAATAGCGTATTTAGTAGCTTTAGAAAAGTAGATGAAGAATTATTAGATGAACTTGAAGAAGCATTAATAATGTCAGATGTCGGAGTTGAAACATCTACAAAAATTATTTCAAATTTGAGAAATAGAATAAAAAAGGAAAAGATTGAAAATGAAGAAGACGTTAGAAATGCTTTAAGAGAAGAAATTGTTAATATATTAAATGAAGTTGATAACGGATTAAAATTAAATACACATCCATCTGTAATATTAGTAGTTGGAGTTAACGGAGTTGGAAAAACTACTTCTATTGGAAAGATTGCAAATAGATTAAAAAAAGATGGGAAAAAAGTTGTAGTTGCAGCAGCAGATACATTTAGAGCAGCAGCAGTTGAACAATTAGAAATATGGGCTAATAGAGCTAATTGTGATATTGTAAAAAGAGAAGAAGGAGCAGATCCTGCTTCAGTAGTTTATGATGCTATACAAATAGTAAAACAAAAAGACGCAGATGTTTTAATATGTGATACAGCTGGAAGATTGCATAACAAAAAATATTTAATGGATGAACTTGTAAAAATAAAAAAAGTAATAGATAAAGAAATGCCTGAAAGCTCAAAAGAAGTATTAATGGTACTTGATGCTACAACAGGTCAAAATGCAATTTCACAAGTAAAAGCTTTTAAAGAAACTGTTGACATAAACGGCTTGATATTAACTAAATTAGATGGTACTGCAAAAGGTGGAGTAGTAGTCGGAATTGTGGCTGAAAATCAAATGCCAGTTAAATTTATTGGTGTTGGAGAACAAATAGATGACATGGAAATTTTTAACAGTGAAGACTTTGCAAAAGCTTTAATTTAAATGGAGGTTTAAATGGAAGAAAAAACAAAAATTAATAAAACAGAAGAAAAGAATATTTGCAAGATAAGTAAAATTAAAATGATAACTGTTTTAATATTTCTAAGCTTAGTTATTTTAGTTTCTTATATAAGCTATAAAGGTCAATATTTAGAAATGTTAGAATTAGGAGAAAACTATTTAAGCATCTTTTGGCAAAATTCAATAAACTATTTAATTACATTTATATTGAATTTTATAGTATTATATGTGCTTATACGTATAACCAATAGAAGGATAAAAAAAGGGTTAAATCCATTTTTTGAGACAGAAAAGAAGGAAATGCCCAAAATGCCTAATAAATCAATTGCATTTATAGGGGCAATTATAACTAGTTTTGTTGTTAGTAATACATTACTTGAAAAGTTTATGCTTTGCATAAATGCAACAAATTTTGGAATTACAGATGCGGTATTAGGATATGATATAGGATATTTCATATTTGTACAACCTTTTATTCAATACATGTTATATTATATTTTATACGCAATAGTTGGATTAACAATATATGCAGTTTTATATTATATAGTTGTATTTAATTTATGCTTTGATGGGGTTGACAGAAAAGTTTTAAGTACAGGAATACTACTAAAACAATTATGCGTAAATATTATATTTGCAACTTTATTTATAGCAATGATTATATTTGCAGAGACTCAAAATGTTGGATTACAAAAAATTTTAACATTACAAAATGGAGAAGAACCTTATGTTCTTTGGGGCGCTGGAATCTCTGAAGCAACAATTAAATTATGGGGATATCGTATCTTATCTATTTTTGTTGTGATTTCTGTTATAATGGCATTACATTATTTAAAGAAAAAAATTACTAAAAAAATGATAATTTCTTTGCTTATAGTTCCTTGTTATTTAATAACAATGCTTTTTGTATTAATTGGATTTGATGTAATATTTGTAAAGCCAAATGAACTTGACAAACAACAAGAATATATTAAAGCAAATATAGAAGCAACCAAACAAGCCTATGGAATTGATATAGATGAAAATAACATAAATTCAAATGAAACAATAACAGCAGAAGCAATAAAAGACAATAAAGAGGTTATAGATAATATAGCATTAATAAGCAAGGACGTAGTCTTAAAGAGTTTAAATACAATGCAAACAAATAAAGGATACTACACATACAATATTGCCCAAATTGCAAACTACAATATAGATGGAAAACAAGCATTATTATATGTATCTCCAAGAGAAATAAAAAGTTCTTCAAGTACATATAATAATAAAACTTATGAATACACACATGGATATGGTGCAATTATTACATCAGCAACTACAACAGATGAAATAGGCAATATTAAATATATGCAAAAGGATTTTAATTCAAGTGAAATAATTAGTTTATCACAACCAAGAATATATTTTGGATTAGAAACTAATTCAACTGTAGTAACAAATAGCAAAGACAAAAAAGAATTTGACTATCCAAGTACTACATCAACAAAGGCTGAAAATATTGAAAACGTCTATGATGGACAAGCAGGACTTTCTTTAAATTTCTTTGACAGATTAGTACTTGCAATTAAAGAAGGAGACCTAAAACTCGCTTTCTCAAGCAATGTTACAGCAGAAAGCAACATCTTAATAAATAGAAATATTATTGAGAGAGCAAAAACATTAATGCCATATATTTCTTATGATGAAAATCCATATTTAGTAGTAGATGAAAATGGAAAATTATTATGGGTTCTAGATGGATATACAACTTCAGATTATTATCCATTTTCTCAAAAAATAACATTAAATGATGAAAGTGTATTAAATAAAGAGCAAATAAACTACATTAGAAATTCTGTAAAAGTATTAATAGATGCTTACGATGGAACTATTAAATTCTATATTACAGATAGAAATGATCCTATAATTATGGCATATCAAAAAATGTATAAAGATTTATTTGTTGATAAAGATGAAGCTATTCCAGAAAATATTAGTGAACAATTTATATATCCAGAATATTTATACAAAATACAAGCTGAAGTTATAAAAAGATATCACAATATTCAAACAGATGTATTATATCGTGGAGATGACATTTGGGACATTGCAACACATAATTCAACTAAAGTTACAAACAAAGTTGGAGTGGAATTAAGTCCATACTACACCATGGTAAAAACAATAGATAATGATAATTATAGCTTAGGACTAGTTTTACCTTATACACCTTACAATAAGCAAAACTTAACTTCATATCTAATAGGAAGCTATGAAAATGGTGAAGCAAAACTTGTTTTATATAAATATCCTTCAGATAGCAATATTTTGGGCACAATGCAATTAGATACTCAAATAGAGCAAGACAAAACTATATCTAAAGAACTAGAAGCTTTGAATATAACAGGTACGAAACTTCTTAGAGATATGATTGTTGTTCCTATAAATAATTCATTATTATATGTAGAGCCAATATACCAACAATATATGAATGAAGAAAATTCAACACCAATATTAAAAAAGGTTATTGTGGCATCTGGTAACAAAGTTGCAATTGGAAATAATATTTCAGAAGCATTATCTAATCTTGTTTCTCAATCAGCAGTTGACATTGAAATAGAAGACACTGAAACAATAGAAGGACTAATACAAGCAATAATAAAAACAAATAGCAATTTAAAAAAATCAAACAGTAATAATAATTGGGAAATGGTTGGTAAAGACATGACTAAATTGCAAGAACTTATTACTAAATTAGAAAAACTTCAAAACCAAAATAATAAAACAAAAAAAGAATCTGTTGTTCAAAATTCTGAAAATATACAAAACAATGAATAAAAATAATAAAATCTTCCATTTTAATATAAATGGAGGATTTTATTTTGAAAAAATATAAACTAGAAAAAAGTTTAAATAGAAATTTAAAAAAGTTAAATTATATGTTGGAAAAAAATAATATATTCGAAATACTTGAAATATTAGGCAATAAAAGAAAAATTTTTATCAGAAACCTTATTGCAGGAATATCAAAGGGAATTGGAATAGGAATTGGATTTACAGTATTAAGTGCTATTTTAATAATAATACTACAAAAAATTGTAACGCTAAACATTCCAATTATTGGGGATTATATATCAGATATAGTAGATATTGTAGAAACAAAGTAAAATATCTGGCTTTCATTTTTTGTTCCAAACTACTTGACAGTTAACAATAATCAATATAAAATAGTAATGTAGGAAAATATATTTTAATAAAATTTTTAAATTAATATTATATATTTAGTACATTGAAAATTTAATAGAAAGAGGTGTAAGATTATGGAAAATATCCTAATTGGTATCGCCACATTTCTAGTCTCAGCAGTAATTTTCACATTCATAGGAATGTACATAAGAAAGAAAATTGCTGAATCTAAAATGGAAAGTGCAGAAAATGAAGCAAAAAAAATAATCGAAAGAGCAAACATAGACGCTGAAAACAAGAAAAAAGAAGAAATTTTCAAAGCAAAAGAAGAAATTATGAATGCTAGAAAAGATTTAGATCAGGAGATTAGAGAAAGAAGAGGCGAAGTACAAAATCAAGAAAGAAGATTAATCCAAAAAGAAGAAAATTTAGAAAGAAAACAAGATATTGTTGAGAAAAAAGAAAAAGATTTGGATAGAAAACATCAAGAAATAGACGAAAAAAAGGCAGACTTACAAGAATTATATGGCAAACAAATGGAAGAATTGCAGAAAATTGCTAGAATGTCTCAAGAAGAAGCAAAGAAACTTTTATTATCAGAACTTGAAAAGCAATTAACTGTAGAAAAAGCTAATCTTATAAGAGATATGGAAGCAAAGGTAAAAGAGACAGCAGATAAAAATGCAAAAGAAGTTATTGGATATGCAATTCAAAAATGTGCTGCTGACCATACTTCTGAAACAACAGTATCTATAGTATCACTTCCAAATGACGATATGAAAGGCAGAATAATAGGAAGAGAAGGAAGAAATATAAAGACATTAGAAACATTAACAGGAATTGATTTAATAATCGATGATACCCCTGAAGCAGTTGTTATTTCTGGATTTGATCCTTTAAGAAGAGAAGTTGCAAGAATTGCAATCGAAAAGTTAATTGAAGATGGAAGAATTCATCCAGCTAAAATTGAAGAAATGGTAGAAAAAGCAAAAGAAGAAGTAGCAAATGTTATAAAAGAAGAAGGGGAGAGAGCTGTACTTGAAACAGGTGTTATAGGATTACATCCTGACTTAGTAAAATTAATTGGTAAACTAAAATACAGAACAAGCTATGGTCAAAATGTTTTAAATCACTCAATAGAAGTATCTAATTTAGCTAGAATAATGGCTGAAGAATTAGGTTTAGATGCTAAACTTGCTAGAAGAGCTGGATTATTACATGATATTGGTAAGGCTTTAGATCATGATATGGAAGGTACACATGTTGAGTTAGGTGTTGAAGTATTGAAAAAATACAAGGAAAATGAAAACGTTATTAATGCTGTACAAGCTCACCATGGAGATGTAGAACCAAAAACAATAGAAGCTGTTTTAATACAAGCAGCAGACGCAATTTCTGCTTCAAGACCAGGAGCAAGAAGAGAAACTTTAGAAGCATATATCAAGAGATTAGAGCAATTAGAAAGTATTGCAGATTCATTTGATGGTGTTGAAAAATCTTTTGCTATTCAAGCTGGTAGAGAAATTAGAATTATAGTAAAACCAGAAAAGATTGACGATAATCAAATGAAATTAATGGCAAGAGATATTGCTAAGAAAGTAGAAGATGAAATGGAATATCCTGGACAAATAAAAGTTAATGTAGTTAGAGAAACAAGAGTAATTGATTACGCAAAATAATTTTTCAAAAACGTTCAAGTAAATTGAACGTTTTTTCTTTTGCTACTTGAAACTTCTAGGTTTTATTTATATAATATATGGTATTGAGTAAGGAGGAAAAGAAATTGACTTTTATTGAAAATATTAAAGAGAAAGCAAAAAAAGATATTAAAACAATAATACTTCCAGAAGCAGAAGATATTAGAGTTTTAAGAGCAACTGAGCAAATAATAAAAGAAGGATTTGCAAAAGTTATTTTAATTGGCGATACGACACAAATTAAGGAGGATGCAAGCAAAAACAATTTAAATATATCAGATGCAGAAATTATAAATCCTAAAACTTCTGATAAATTCGAAGAATATGCAAATAGTTTATATGAATTAAGAAAAGCTAAAGGGATGACATTAGAACAAGCTAAAGAATTACTATTAGAACCAATTTATTTTGGAATGATGATGGTAAAAAATAATGATGCTGATGGATTAGTATCAGGTGCTTGTCATTCAACAGCTAACACTCTAAGACCAGCACTTCAAATATTAAAAACAGCACCAGGTACAAAACTTGTTTCTGCATTTTTTGTAATGGTAGTTCCAAACTGTGAATATGGAGAAAATGGTGTATTTGTTTTTGGAGATAGTGGCTTAGTAGAAAATCCATCTGCTGAAGAATTAGCAGAAATAGCAAAATCATCAAGTAAAAGTTTTGAAATTTTAGTTGGAAAACCATCAAAAGTAGCAATGCTTTCATATTCTACTTATGGAAGTGCACATTCTGAACTAACAGAAAAGGTAATAAATGCAACTAAACTGTTAAAAGAACAAATGCCTAATTTAGTTTGTGATGGAGAATTACAATTAGATGCTGCTATAATCCCTGAGGTTGCGTCTTCAAAAGCACCTAATAGTCCAGTAGCAGGTAAAGCAAATACTTTAATATTCCCTGACTTAAATGCTGGAAATATAGGATATAAATTAGTTCAAAGACTAGCAAAAGCTGAAGCTTATGGACCACTTTGCCAAGGTGTTGCAAAACCCGTAAATGACTTATCAAGAGGTTGCAGTAGTGAAGATGTTGTTGGAGTTGTAGCAATTACTTGTGTTCAAGCTCAAAATGGTATATAATATGGAAAGATTGAATTACAGAGTTAATCTGTTCAATATATAATAATTTTAGGAGGATTTAAAATGAAAGTTTTAGTAGTAAACTGTGGAAGTTCGTCAATTAAATATCAATTGATAAACATGGAAAATGAAAGCGTTATGGCAAAAGGATATTTGGAGAAAATTGGATTACCAGATTCATTTTTAACACATACTGTAAATGGTGAAAAACGTAAAATTGATGAGCCTATAAATAATCATGAAGAAGGAATAAAATTAGTGTTAGCTCAATTAACACACCCAGAATATGGTGTAATTAGTAGTTTAGATGAAATTGGAGCTGTTGGACACAGAGTTGTTCACGGTGGAGAAAAATTCAGTTCTTCTGTTTTAATAGATGATGCTGTTATGGAAGCAATGAAAGAATGCATTCCACTAGCACCTTTACATAATCCAGCTGGAATTACAGGAATTGAAGCTTGTAAAAAAGTACTACCAAATGTTCCAATGGTAGGAGTATTTGATACAGCTTTCCATCAAACATTACCAGAAAAAGCATATATCTATGCTATTCCTTATGAATATTATGAGAAATATGGAATAAGAAAATATGGTTTCCATGGAACATCACATAGATTCGTATCAAAAAGAGTAGCTGAAGTTATGAATAAACCAATTGAAGATTTAAAAATTATTACATGTCACTTGGGCCAAGGTGCAAGTTTGTGCGCTGTTGACGGTGGAAAATCAGTTGATACTTCAATGGGATTAACACCTTTAGCAGGAATTCCTATGGGAACTAGATCAGGAGATATTGATCCATCAATAGTAACATTTTTAATGAACAAAGAAAATTTAACACCAGACCAAATGGATAATATACTAAACAAAAAATCAGGTAAATTAGGAGTTTCAGGAGTTAGCTTTGATGATAGAGATATCGAAAAAGCTATGGCAGAAGGAAACGAAAGAGCAAAACTTGCAATAGATACATTTGTATATCAAGTAATTGGATATATTGGTAGATTTGCTGCTCAAATGAATGGTGTAGACGCTATTACATTTGCTGGTGGTGTTGGAGAAAACGGAATTGATGTAAGAAAACAAATATGTGAATCACTTTCTTTCTTAGGCGTGAAAATCGACGAAGAGAAAAACAATTGCAGAGGTAAAGAAGTTGAAATTTCAACACCAGACTCTAATGTAAAAGTATTTGTTATTCCAACAGACGAAGAATTAACAATAGCAAGAGATACTATGGAAATAGTAAATAAATAATTAAAAGAGGATTGAAAATGAAAGTATTAGTATTAAATTGTGGGAGCTCATCAATTAAATATCAATTGATTGATATGGAAAATGAAAATTTGATGGCAAAAGGATATTTAGAGAAAATTGGATTGCCAGATTCTTTCTTAACACATACTGTAAATGGTGAAAAGCATAAAATTGAACAAGTTATAGAAAACCATGAAGAAGGAATTAAATTAGTATTATCTCAATTAACACATCCAGAATATGGCGTAATTAAAAGCTTTGATGAAATCGGAGCTATTGGCCATAGATTAGCTCACGGAGGAGATAAAATTAGTGAGCCAACTTTAATAGACGAAAATGTTATAAATGTATTAAAGGAATTTACACCTTTAGCACCTTTACATAACCCTGCTGAAATAGTAGGAGTAGAAGCTTGTAAAAAAGTATTACCAGATGTTCCAATGGTTGGAGTATTTGATACAGCTTTTAATCAAACTATTCCTGAAAAAGCATATATGTATGCAATCCCATATGAATATTATGAAAAATATGGAATAAGAAAATATGGTTTCCACGGAACATCATATAAATTTGTTTCAAAAAGAGTAGCTGAAATTATGGATAAACCTTTAGAAGATTTAAAAATTGTTTCATGTCACCTTGGTCAAGGAGCAAGTATATGTGCAATAAATGGAGGAAAAGCAGTAGATAACTCATTAGGATTTACTTCTTTAGCAGGTCTTCCTATGGGAACAAGATGTGGAGATATTGATCCATCAATAGTAACTTTCTTAATGAAAAAAGAAAATTTAACTACAGAACAAATGGATAAAATATTAAATAAACAATCTGGTAAATTAGGAATTTCAGGGGTTAGCTTTGATGACAGAGATATTGAAGTTGCTGCAGAAGAAGGAAATGAAAGAGCAATTTTAGCTAATGAAATGTATGCTCAAAAAATTGCTAATTATATTGCTGTGTATAACAATATGCTTGGTGGAGCTGATGCTATTGTATTTACTGCTGGTGTTGGTGAAAACAGTGCCAGAATGAGAAAAATGGTTGTTGATAGAATTAAGTCATTAGGTGTAAAACTTGATGATACGTTAAATAATGTTCGTGGAGAATATAAGAAAATTTCTGCTGAAGATTCTAGTATTCCAGTTTATATTTTACCAACTAATGAAGAACTTTTAATTGCCCAAGATACAATGAAGTTAAAAATTGAAATGGGTGATTAATATAAATAAGGATGTATACAAAAAAATATTTAAATTAATTAAAAAATATGATGAGATAGTTCTTGCTAGACATATTGGACCAGATCCAGATGCCGTTGCAAGTCAAATTGCTCTTCGTGACTCTATTAAACTTACATTTCCAAATAAAAGAGTATATGCAGTCGGGGCGGGTGTAAGTAAATTTAAGTACTTAGGCTCTTTAGATAAACCTGATTTTAATAGTTTAACAAATAGTCTTTTGATAGTACTTGATGTACCTAACTTTTATAGAATAGATGGAGCAGATGATTTAGATTATAAAGATATAGTTAAAATAGATCATCATCCTAAAGAGGATATAATAGGTACAGCGGATTTTACATCAAGTGATTATTCCTCAACATGTGAAATGGTTGCAAATCTTATTTATGAAACAAAACTTGTTATGGATAAAGATATTGCAGAAAAACTATTTTTAGGAATTGTTTCTGATAGTGAAAGATTTTTATTTAAAAATACTACTGCGGGAACATTTGAAATGGCAGCTAAATTATGTAAGGATTATAATCTTGATTTTACAAATCTTTATGCAAATCTTTATCAAAAAAGTTTTAATGAGTGTAAGTTTGAGGCTTATATAATAAATAATTTAATAATTACTGATAATAAGTTTGGATATATTTTAATTGATAATAAAGTAGTCGAAGAATATAAAGTAGATTTATCTGCGGCTTCAGTACTAATAAACAATTTTAATTTTATTGAGGAATTAAATGTATGGTGTTTTATTACTTATGATGAAAGAAATGAAATATATAAAGTAAATATTCGCTCACGAGGACCAATTATTAATGAAGTTGCCTCTAAATATAATGGTGGTGGACATCAATATGCATCAGGAGCAAGAATAAGTGAAAAGAAAGATGTTGATGCTTTAATAAAAGATTTAGATGAAGTAGCATCAAATTATCTTGCTGAGGAACAAAATTAAATTTGAAAATAACTAGTATAAAATTAAATAAAAATGGTAAGTATGTAGTAACAATTGATAATGAAAAATATAATTTATATCAAGATACTATTTTAAAATACTTACTTTTTTCTAAAAAAGAAATCGATAATACTTTATTTGAAAATATTATAAAGGATAATAACTTCTATGATGCATATTATAAAATTATTAAATTTGTAAGTATTCGTCTTCGTACAGAAAACGAAATTAGAAAAAAACTTAATACTTTATTTATTTTAAAAAAAGACCAAGATAAAATAATTGATAAACTAAAAGAGCAAGGCTACTTAAATGATGAACTATATATAAAATCATATATAAATGATAAAATTAATCTTTCTTTAGAGGGACCAGAAAAAGTTAAAAGAGATTTATTAAAAAATGGTTTTAAAAAGGAAGATATATTAAAATATTTATGTTTATTTGAGGATATTAATGAAGAGAGAATAAATAAAATATTAAAAGAAATAGAAAATGATGATAGTATAATTTTATTTATTGATGAAATTCATACTATTGTAGGGGCTGGTGGCGCTGAAGGTGCAATAGATGCATCCAATATATTA
>ENA-OPNI01000704-OPNI01000704.1-human-gut-metagenome-genome-assembly--contig:-NODE-704-length-11119-cov-1.614967_pt1 | contig 11119 bp, 10 predicted proteins | sample MGYA00241538_ERZ501773 | MGnify/ENA primary metagenome ERZ501773 (study PRJEB25962, sample SAMEA2042556) | human gut metagenome | biome: human gut; feature: human-associated habitat; material: faeces...
CTATCCTGCCTACTTATAAAATTAGAAACAGTGAAATAAGAAGTGACGAACAGCAGATGATTATAAATGCCTTAGAAAGTCTGGCAACATCCTATACCAATGATACTTTAAAGGCTTTGATTGAAAAGTATAATATGATTGTTGAAAAGGAAGGGGGACAAAAGGTATTTTGGGACTTTGGCGTGACGAAGGAAAATGCCGGTGTACAGAGTAAAAATCAATTACTGGAATATGCCATTGACTGCAAAAAGTATGTTTCTTTTGAATATTGTAATGCGGATGGAAAGAAATCCACTCCCGTGGTTGAACCGCTGGCAATTCACTATAAATGGTATGCATGGTATCTATTTGCATATTCAGAAGATAAAAAGCAGTATAGAACCTATAAAATAGCGAGAATACAAAAATTAAAGGAAACGGACAGGGTTTCCATCATAGATCATGGTGATGTTAAGGGTTTGATGAAGGAAGCAGAGCAGGCTTACTATGGGACAAGCATTTCGATCGAGGTGCGGTTTGCAAGGGAAGAAACGGCGTTAATGGAGGAATATTTTCCGGATTGTCCTATAGAACAGATATCAGAAACGGAGAGGTGTATGTTGATTGACGTTCCTGCAAAGGAAAGATTGTGGAAGGCATTACTATTAAGCTTTGGAAACCGGGTAAAAATCATAGGGCCGGAGGATTATAGAAAAGAGCTGATACAAACAGCTCAAAATTTTTTGTCTAATTACGACATACAGTTGTCGCAGTGATCCCGTAAAATGGTGTCATAAATCATTTTATTGTAGAAAATAAGGAGGGAATTGCTATGACAAAGGCTGATTTATTCAGAGCATATGAAGAAAAGTATGGGAAGTTAAAAGAGGCACTGCAGGGGGATGACATTGACTACATAAGAAAAATGACATTGGAGGTTCATGCAATGGTTCATCCTGCGGAAGTATCAGGCTTAGAAGAGAAAACCATTGCGGATTATGTATTGGATTATATGATGAAGGGACATCAAAATGATCTTGTACCGAGAGAAGATTGGGAGGAAGATCTGCATTACGCCGGGACAAATACGGTGCCTATGTGTTGGCAGCTTTGGCATACCTATAGAATTGAAGATTTGGTAAGTAATATATTGATGGCAAATCAAAATCAACTGTTTGATGCGGAGTGGCAAAAAAGAATCGGTGCGAATATTACAGATACAGGAAATGCTCTGGAACTGGATGAAGCAATCGACTTTAAACAAGCAGTATTCCATATAGAAGCTTTACGTGAATATATGATTGCTGTCGGAAAGAACACAAGGAAAATTTTAGAGAATCTTACATTGGAACAGATCAAATCTATGGTGCCGGAAGAGTGGGTTATGCGTATCCTTGAAGAAGGAGGAGTTACTACAGATTTTCGTTCTGTATGGCTGCTGGTATTCTGGGGAAGATTGACAAGAGGTGGGATGATTTTAACTCCTATGACAGGACATCATATGATGCATTTACCGCCTTGTCTGAATCATTTACCAATAATGGATTGATATTGGACTAAAGAAAGGACGATATATCATTATGTGATTAAGTGAATTAATCAGATATCAAAATAATGAAGTAAGATTGGAAATTATAAAAGAAATATAGTACCAATTATTGGAGCATATAAGAAAAGGTTTGTGGTATGAGAAAAGAAAACGATAGAGATCCTAAAACTTGGAAATTTGAATTGAGTATAAATAAACAAAATAATAAAAAAATAGAAACTGCTTTTTTGATTTCCTTGTTACTTTTATTTATTACATTAATAGTGGGACTCTTGTATTTGGTTAAAAGTATGGGAAGTGTTGAAGTAGCGATTAGAATAATTTGTAAAAAGACGTTTATTAGTTTGCTATGTGTTTTATTTGTTTGTTGGATAATTAGTAAAAAAATCAGGAAGAAATATTGGCCAATTATAGTGGTGCCGGTACTTGCATTGGTAATAATTATCTTTGTCGTAAATAACTATCCGGGGGAACAGATACAGCGTAGTGATATTTTTTCCTTTGCTGGAAATTATTTGTCGATCTTGGTGGAATGGAACCCCCAGGTGGATCTTCTTCCCCTTATGGGAGGCGGGGATGCAAAGGGGTATCTGGAAAAGAAGCTTCTGGAATTTACCGGAGGGAAGGAGATTTTGGGAAAGGATCTTTACCTGTATGTCAGGCCTGTCATAATAACAAGACAGGATACGATGGTCACAATGGTCTCTCCTGAAATGGTAAGCTGGCCATCTGCAAGCTTTAAAGCAGGTACTGTTACCACAGAGGTAAAAGCCTTGGGATTTGCACCAAATAGCAGTAATGCCAGGTTCTGCAAAAGGTAGCTGACACAGCCTTTCCATATTTGTTTAATAACTCAGTTTTGGCATTTTGAATTGCCGACTCACATACATCAATAAGTACTGCAATTCCCTCTCCTTCTATCACTGCTTCGGCATGCTTTCTTCCCAGCAAACCTGCGCCTCCTGTGATGATCACTACCTTATCTTTAATTATAAATTTTTCAACTGCATTCATTTGAACCTCTCTCCCCGATTCACAGATTATAGTTCTATTATCCCGCCTGTTTGCAAAGATTGCTTCGCTGCCAGCGCTACCTTTAGGCTTTTCAATCCTTCTTCTATGGTTATTAAGCCATCCTCTTTCTTTCCTTCTACGGCATTTAAAAACAAGTTCATTTCCTCAAGGAACATATCATTTCTTTCAAACTCAAAGCTTTCCTCATATATTGTTTTTCCGTTTTCGTCATATGCCGCTATATATGATCCAAGCAGATCAAACTCCACTTTTCCATTCGTTCCTACTATTCTGCATTTTCTAGTTGGCGGACTTTGAAGATAATCTTCCTGAATGCTCACAGGTACATGATATCCATCGATCTCATATTCCAGCAAAATAGAAGCCACATCTTCTACATCTATTTCAAGATCACTCAATTTTCCTCCCAGCACATATACCTGCTTGGGCATTCCCAGAAAATAAATCAGATAATCGATCTCATGAATCTGGCTTAATATGACCCCTCCTCCCAGCTTTTCCTTACAGGCATACATTTGTCTATAGTCCTCATACTTGTGCCATTTTGTAACATTTTCACCTATTTCTGCATTGACCATAACAACACGGCCTATACTTCCGCTACTAATTAGTTCCTTCGCTTTTTTGATACAAGGATGAAATCTGTTTTGATATCCAACAAATGTAATCTTTCCATTATTCCTGATTAATTCGCTTAATTTGTCAATGTTTGCAGCATTATTTGATATTGGCTTTTCCACAAAAATATGTAAGTTATTTTGAGCCGCCCAAATCAGAATATCCATATGCAGACTGGTTGGATTGCATATAAATACGCAGTCAATATCAAGCTTTTCCGCTTCAACTAAATTGTTTAGGGTTTTTATCTTATATTTATCCTCTAAACCCGCTTCACTGATTACATTAAGCTTATTATCTAATACAAATTCCGCTCTCCTCACCCTGTACGCATAGATTTCGTCCTTTTCCCCTCTAAGCTGTACGAGGTTCCTCAAATGTCTTTGCCCAATTCCGCCCAATCCTACAAATAAAAACTTCATCCCATTAACCCTTTATGATCCCTCTGATATATTGAAGGCCTTCTGCTGCTGCTCCAATATAGTCATCTTCAAAATAAGTCTGCAGCACAAAATTGCCAGTATAACCATTTTTTATTAAATAGAGTATTCTTTTTGTTATATCTTTTATCATACTTTTGAATTAGTTTTGTGACTTCCTCATCAACTTCATATAATGATGATAAAGGATTTTTTGATTCATATAGTCTAAGGGAATTTATTTTGTTTGCAAGTGATAATAAAAATTCGTCATTTTGAGTTTTTGTCATAATTTCAAGAGAATACGGAAGATTATCACTATCGTAACCGATTGGTATTGTTATAGATGGATAATTTATTGTTGATGAAGCGTGGGCTGATAGATTGATAATACCAGTTGTACCTAGTTCTAGTATTTTGTTCTTACTTGATGGATAAATAATGGCATCTAAATTGTTTTCCTTCATGATGTCTTCTATATAATCTTTATAGTTTTCTTTTAATTCATCTTTGTATGATTGGTTCATTTTAGAATTACAGTCTTCTACATAACCTTCTAGTCCAGGAGTAAGTGCCGCTAGTTCTTCAAATGTTTTTATACTTCCTTGATGATTTAATATGTACTCATTAAATTTATCGCAGAATTGATAGCCACTATAAGATTTTGCGACATCACTATCTACTGTAGTAGTATAGTAATTCTCAATTACTTTAATAGTGATACCGGAATCTTTTATTTTGTCTAAAGCACTTGTTAAAAGATTTTTTACTTCTTCGTTTGTTTCTTTATTTTCTGAAAGAATGTTTTCATTACTACCATTTAGAAAGGTTTCAGATATGCCGAGTGTTATGTTTTGCAGATTTATTTTACTGATTTTCAAAGTTTCAGAATCATACGTTTTGTTATCATTTTCGTCTTTGCCTTTTATGATGTTGGTTATGGTTATGATGTCTTCAATAGTTTTTCCAATAATGCCTGGGGTATCTCTTTCTGGGTCGTATGGAATGATGCCTGTTCTACTGATTAAGCCTAGTGTGGGACGATAACCGATAAGGCTTGCCGCTTGAGCTGGGAGTCTTACTGATGCGTTTGTGTCAGTACCGATTGCAATTGGAGCGAAGTTAAGAGCAACGCTTACTGCTGAGCCACCGCTTGAACCATATGATGAGTAAGCAAGATTGTAGGCATTTTTTACTGTACCATAATCACTTGATGATGAACTTGCATAGAAGGCGAATTTGCTCATGTTTGCCTTAGCGATTATTATAGCACCAGCATCTTTTAATTTCTGGATAATAAGTGCGTCTTCATTTGGGTAGTTGTCGCTTAATGCTTTTGATCCGGCTGTTGTTGCTGTTCCTAGGACATCAATATTATCTTTTACAATGATTGGAATACCATGAATGGATGACTTAATATTACCATTTTGTCTTTCTTTATCTAATTCTTTGGCTTCGTTTATGGCGTTTTCGTTTATTGTTATTAAAGCGTCATATTGAGCATTATACTCGTTTATTCTTTCTAAGTAAATGTTTATAAGTTCTTCGCTGGTGATAATTTCTTCATCTAAGGATTTGCTTAAGGATGCAACTGTTTCCTTTGTGATATCGATTGGGGCTTTTGTTAGGGCAAAAACATTAAACGGTATTAATATTAAAAAAAGGATAAAAATCTTTTTACGCATTTCTAACCTCTCTTTGTAAATCTCGTTCTTTAATTGTTTGTCTTTTGTCATAGTTATGTTTTCCTTGGCAGATACCCAGCAATACTTTGGCATGATTGTTTTTAATATAGACTTCTAGAGGTATTAAGGTATAACCTTGTTTTTGAGTTTCTTCTTTAAGTCTTTTGATTTCAGTTTTATGAAGTAAAAGTTTCCTTGTTCTTCTTTCATCATGATTAAATCTGTTTCCTTCATCATATTTAGCAATATACATATTTATTAAGAATGCTTCATCGTTTTTGATTTTTGCGTAGCAGTCTTTTATGTCAGCACTGCCTTTTCTTAGGGATTTGATTTCGGTGCCAGTTAAAACTATTCCGCATTCAATTTCTTTTAGTATAAAGTAGTTAAATCTCGCTTTGCGGTTTTTGATTTCCATTTTGATCATCCTCCAGTAATATAAAGTCAATGGTTTTGCTTTCTTTGCTTGCACCTACTACTTTAACTCTTACTTTGTTTCCAAGTCTATATATTTTTTTGTGTCGTTCACCTATTAAAGCCATTAATTCTGGTAAGTAGTTGTAATAGTCTCCTTCAAGGGTGTTAATGTGAACAAGACCTTCAATCATGTTTGGGAGTTCGACAAAGAAACCAAAGTTAGTTACTCCACTAATGTATCCTTCATAGATTTCACCAATGTGTTCTTCCATGTATTCAGCCATTTTCATGTCATCTACTTCACGTTCTGCGTCTACTGCTGCCTGCTCTCTTTGACTACAGTTTTCAGCCATGCCTGGCAAGCAGTTTTCGTAATAATTTATTGTTGAAATGTCCATTTTGTTTTCAAATAGGTAAGTGTGAAGTAATCTATGAAGTAAAAGATCTGGGTATCTTCTTATTGGACTTGTAAAGTGAGTGTAGCATTTGCTTCCTAGGCCAAAGTGGCCGATGTTTTCTGATGAATATACTGCTTTTTGCATACATCTAAGTAGTAGCGAAGCAAATATTTGATGGTTTGGTACATTTTCTAACTGGGCTTGTATTTTTTGCATTGATGTGGGTGTAAAGTTTTTGAAGTTGCCAGTTAGTTTATAGCCGCTTAATGATACGAGATTAATAAACGAATCGATTTTTTCGGCTTTAGGAGTGCCGTGAACACGGTATATTGATGGTAAGTCCATGTTGTAAAGGTGTGATGCAACTGTTTCGTTGGCTGCAATCATGAAGTCTTCGATTAATTTTTCTCCGTCTTCTCTATCATATGTTACTACGTCAATACATTTGCCATTTTTGTCACAGATTATCTTTGGCTCTTCAATTGAGAAATCGATGTAGCCTCTGCGTTCTTTATTTTTTCTTAAGATGTGTGCTAGTTCATTCATTAGTTTTAGTCTTGAAACATATGGTGCATATTCTTCGTCATAGGTGTCTCTCATAAGAATATCGTTAACTTTTTTATAGGTCATTTTTTTGCATGATTTAATGTAGCTTGGGAAGATATCATAGTTTACAACGTCTCCTTTAGCATTTATTTGCATGACGCATGAGATTGTTAGTCTTACTACGCCTTCGTTTAATGAGCAAATTCCGTTTGATAGTTTATGAGGTAGCATTGGGATAACACTGTAGGCTAAGTATGAACTTGTTCCTCTTGTGAAGGCATCTTTATCTAGTGGGCTATCTTTTGTAACGTAATGGCTTACGTCTGCTATGTGAACACCTAGTGTGTAAAGGTTGTTTTCCGCACTAATGCTTACGGCATCATCAATATCTTTGGTGTCATCTCCATCAATTGTAAAGATCACTTCATTTGTTAGGTCTTTTCTCCCAGCTAGTTCTTTTTCTTCGACCATAATAGGTAGTTCTTCTGTTTGCTTGTCAGATTCTTTAGAAAATTCTTCAAAGATTCCATATTTGTAAGCGATAGTTTTGATGTCAACACCTGGGTCGTCTTTATGACCTATTATTTTTACAACTTTACCTATATAGTGGTTAGGTGCTAGTTCTTTTTCTAGGTTTACTAGGACTTTTGTGCCTAAAACGCAATCTTTGGTAGTGTTTGGATCTAGGTCTATTAGAAGTTTGCACTTTTCATCATCTAGGATTAATATTGGTTTGTTTTTTATTATACTATACTCGCCAATGATGTTTTTGGTGTTTCTTTTTAAGATTTTGATTACACGGCCTTCGGTTTTTCCTTTGTATTTGATAAGTTCAGTTAGGACTTCATCTCCATTTACAGCATCATTAAGGTTTTTGTAATCAATATAAAGATCGTCACCATCTAAAAGAAGAAAGCCATTTCCTGCTTTGTTGATGCTTAGTTTTCCGCATTTTAAATATTCACAATTTTCTAAAAGTAAGTATTTTTCTTTTTTAGTTTTGTAAACTTTGTTTTCTTCGATAAGGGCATCTAAAGTTTTTTGTAAATCTTTTAGTTCAATTGCACTGTGTAAATTTAGGGCATCATTTATTTGGATAAGTGTCTGAGCATCATGCATTTTGCTTAAATAGTTAATAATTTCTTCTTTCATATAGTCCTCCAATTATATTTTATCATATTTTTATATATTAAATTAAAAAAAGCACCAATTAGGCACTTTCTTAACTAATATAAATTAGGAATGATAATACAAAGAATGCTAAACCAAGGATTAATGTAAGGCGGCTGATTACTAGTTCTGAGCCTCTTTCTTTTTGATTAGCAAATAGTTCTGTATTTCCTCCTGATATTATTTGACTAGCATCACTTGCTTTGCCACTTTGAAGTAGGACAATTGCGATTAGTAATACTGATACAATTAATAAAATAGTTTCCATAAAATCACCTGACTAATAAAGATGTTACCATATTTTATGGGTTATTTCAAGTTTAGTGGCCTACTTTTTCTTCAATTCTTAGAAGTTCGTTGTATTTTGCAATACGTTCTCCTCTACATAGTGAGCCTGTTTTGATGTAGCCTAGGTTTAGGCCAACTGCCATTTGAGAGATAAATGTGTCTTCTGTTTCACCACTTCTGTGGGAAATAATTGTTTTAAAGCCAGAGTTTTTAGCTAGTTTTATGGTTTCTAACATTTCAGTTATTGTACCTATTTGATTTGCTTTTAGTAAAATGGCGTTATTGTATTTTTCAGTTATTCCTTTTTGAAGATATTCAATATTTGTAACAAAGTAGTCATCACCAACTAGCATTATTTTGTTACCAATTAGTTCAGTTAGTTTCTTTATTGAATCTATGTCCTCTTCACTAAAGGCGTCTTCAATGCTAATTATCGGATAGGTTTCAGTTAATTTTATGTAGTAGTTTATTAGTTCTTCTTTAGTAAGTTCTTTTTTGTTTATTGTGTATTTGCCGTCTTTATAAAATTCACTTGCAGCTGCATCTAGTGCTAGATTTACATCTTTACCTGGAATGTAGCCACTTTCTTTGATAGCAAGGATTATATAATCTAAGGCTTCTTCAATTGTTTTAAATGTTGGGGCAAATCCACCTTCGTCACCTACTGATGTTGAAAAGCCATTTTGTTTTAGAATACTTTTTAAAGTTTGGAATACTTCAGCACCACATCTTAGTCTTTCTTTAAAAGTACTTTGATTTGGGACAATCATAAATTCTTGAATTTCTAAAGAGCTTGTAGCATGAACTCCACCATTAATGATATTCATCATTGGGTATGGCATTGTATAAGGGCCGTCAAATAGTTCGTAGATGTCTTTGTTTTGGGATTTAGCAATTGCTTTCATAATGCAAAGGGATACGCTTAAAATGGCATTTGCTCCTAGGTTTGTTTTGTTCTTTGTTCCATCTAGTTCTAGAAGTAAATTATCTAGAACTTTTTGATTTAATTCTTTACCTATTAGGGCATTTTTAATGATTGTGTTTACATTGTTTACGGCTTTAGTTACACCTTTGCCATGATATCTTGAGTCACCATCTCTAAGTTCTAGGGCCTCGTTTGTTCCAGTTGAAGCACCAGATGGTACACTTGCTCTTACAGTAAAGTTTTCTGTAGTAAGTTCACACTCTACAGTTGGGTTTCCTCTTGAATCTAGAATTTCTCTAGCGTATAAATTTGTAATTTTCATTTTTCATACCTTCTTTATAAGAAAATTATAAAATAAATGTTAATTGCAAGCAAGTTAATATTTTATATTTGACACTTTAATGATATAATTGATTATAGGAGATTTTTATGAAATTAGTTGAGTTATCAATTCGTGAATTTGAAAATTTTGCTTATAATCATCCACTTAGAAGTTATGCGCAAACGGTTAACTATGCTAAGTTGATGGGTGAAATGGGATTTTCTTATGACTATATTGGATATAAAGATGATATGGATAATATAGTTGCAGGATCACTTGTATTAACAAAAAAGATTAAGTATGGTAAGTATGCTTATGCACCTAAGGGCTTTTTAGTTGATTATTATAATGCTAGTTTGTTTAAAGATTTTTTTAATGAGGTAGTTAGTTATTATAATAAAAAAGGATGTGCCTTTATTAAAATTAATCCAGAAATTATTATTGGTGAGTTAAATCCTAAAAGAAGTTTTGCGGCTAATTATAACCAAAATGTTAAGATTATTGACGATTTAAAAAGTTTAGGATTTAAGAGGAGACGAGAGATTAAACCTTTGGATTTTATTTTTCCAAGAATCAGTCCATATATTAACTTAAAAACGTATAATCGAGACAATTTATCTGATGAGGTGAAGAATATACTTAGTACTTCTACTAGCAGTGGTCTTATTTTAGAGGATGCAAGTAACAAGGATGTTTCACTTTTATATGATTATATAAAAGAAAATGCTACTGATAGTATTAATTTTTATAGGAATATGCTGAATATATTTACAGGAAATACAGGTGCTAATGCTGAACTAGTACTTCTTAAAATTGATTATGAGGCTTGTTTAATTCAAACTCAAAGAGCCTATGAAAAAGAACTTGAGCATAATAATGAGTGTAATGAGAAGATACAAACAGATAATAGTCCGGCAGTTTTAGAAGAGAAGATGGCATCTGATAGAGATTTGATTTTGATTAAACAACAAGTAGTTCAAGCAACAAATAATTTAAAGAAGCAAAAATATGAGTATATTGCTGCGGCACTGCTTATGAAATTTGAGAATAGAATTAGTATAATTGCGAGTGGATATGATAGTAAATTTATTTCGTTTAATCCTATGTTTTATATGTATGAAGCAATAATAGATAGATACAAAAATGATTATGATTTCCTTGATTTAAATGGGCTTGCTAATTCATTTAGTCAAAACAGTCCTTATTATAAATATAATGAAAGCAAAATTGGAATGAATCCCGATGTTTATGAATTTATTGGTGAATTTGATTATATAATTAATGAAGGTAAATTTAGAAGAATTCAGGCTGCAGGTTTGTTATCTGAAGAATTTAAACCATCTTATAGGTTAGAAAGTGAGCAATAGCTTGCTTTTTTTAGGCAAAGAAAAAAACTCTTAACGAGTTTTAGTAGTTTTCACTTTTTAATTCGAAGAAACTTTGTGGGTGATTACATACTGGGCATACTTCTGGAGCATATTTTCCGATTACAACATGTCCACAATTACGGCAAATCCATATTGCATCTTCGTCTTTTGAAAATACAACTTTATTTTCTATATTATTTATTAGTTTACGGTATCTTTCTTCATGATGTTTTTCTATTTGACCAACTAATTCAAATTTTTTGGCAATATCTTCAAAGCCTTCTTCTCTTGCTGTTTTAGCAAATTCTTCATACATGTCTGTCCATTCGTAGTTTTCACCATTTGCCGCATCATTTAAGTTTGTTAATGTATCGGGAATGTTTCCACCATTTAATTCTTTG
>ENA-OPNI01000706-OPNI01000706.1-human-gut-metagenome-genome-assembly--contig:-NODE-706-length-11106-cov-1.870328_pt1 | contig 11106 bp, 13 predicted proteins | sample MGYA00241538_ERZ501773 | MGnify/ENA primary metagenome ERZ501773 (study PRJEB25962, sample SAMEA2042556) | human gut metagenome | biome: human gut; feature: human-associated habitat; material: faeces...
AGGCATGTGTATGGTTCTTTCATCAACCGGAAATGCCGGTATGTGCAAATAAGTTGAAAAGACATTAAAAAAGGTGATGGACAAATTAATACATAAATTGGTAGAAGTTAATATATCAAAAGGGAAAATATCAAACGAAGAAGCAGAAATATTTACATACGGATATAGGTTATTAGTTGAAAAAATTTTGATTTTTTTGTGATTTTTGAGGGAAGTGTCGGAAAATGGGTAAAAAACAAAATGAACCGTTTATTTCAGCGGGAGTGTAGGCGAAGATTTCAGGGAGCCACATTTGATCAGGTAATTCAATATACAGGATATGAAGTGCGACATATAAAGTTATATCAACAATTTTCATGTCCAAGTGCCATTTGGGTACACAATGATATGCTGGAAGAAATAAAATTACGAAAGAATCAGCATTTATTAACCTTACAAGAGGCTTACCGCAGTTATGATGTAGTTGCTATTGTAACAGCAGATTTGTATGAGGCTACAAGAAAAATTGGCGGAGAAACAGCAAAGATTGTAACAGTCAATAATTGTCATAATTATAAGGAAGTACAGCGAAAAGGGAAACTTTCGATTAAATTTGATTTAGATACGCAATCCAATGTGACAGAAGAACAGCTTCTTCAGATCGTAGCTTCTGATGCGACAAGGGTGATAACCGTCGGAAGATTTTCCCCGGAAAAAGGGCATTTTATGTTGATAGAAGCCTTTGGCAAATACTTGCAAACATATCCTGACAGCTATCTTATTATTATAGGAGGACATGGACCTTTATATGAGGAGACGATAGAGGTTGCTGGAAAAGTATCGGATCGCATTATTGTTATAAAATCACTGACAAACCCTATGGCGGTGATGGCACAGTGTGACTTATTTGTATTGTCTTCGTATTATGAGGGGCTTGGGCTTACATTATTGGAGGCAGATGCATTAGGACTCCCTACGATTTCTACGGATGTGCAGGGACCACGCGGATTTGTGAAAGAGCATGGAGGTACATTAGTAGCACCAACGGTGGAGGGCTTGCAGCAGGGAATGGAGGCCTTTATGAAGCAAAAAATAAAACCAATGTCTGTCGATTATGAAGCATATAATCAAAAGGCAGTAGCGCAGTTTAAAGAATTATTTGAATATGAATAAATAGGAAAACCCCAGAGATGCACAGTGCTTTGTGCATCTCTGGGGTTTTAGATAATAGTTCCATTGCGTAATTCTATTACTCTATCACAGTATTTAAGCATGTTTTTGTCGTGAGTTACCATTATAATCGTTTTCTTTAAGTCTTGATTGATTTTATGTATTAATTCTAAAAATTCTTGTGCAGTTTCACTATCTAACGCTCCCGTAGGTTCATCTGCAATAATGATTTCAGGATCATTCACTAATGCTCTGGCAATTGCTACTCGTTGTTTTTGCCCTCCAGAAAGGTTGCTACATATAGCATCCATTTTTGTTTCCAATCCTAATTTGTTTAGAATATCCGAGATATGCTCTCTTTTCTCCTTTTTACTATAAGTTTTTTTAGAATAATTTAATGGAATTTCTACATTTTCAAAAACGGAGTAATTTTCAATCAAACTGTATTCCTGAAGAACAAAACCAAACAGTTTATTACGGTAATATGCTTTTTTCTTTTCACTTAAATTAGTGGTGTTCTCATTTCCAATATAGTAATTTCCTTCAGTAGCATGGGATAGGAGACCTATTATATTTAGTAAAGAAGTTTTACCAGCACCAGATTTACCGATGATACCTACAAACTCTCCTGTTTCTATTGACAAAGAAATGTCATTAAGTGCAATGGTACGATTTCCTTTTTTGTGAAATATTTTTGTTATTCCATCTAATGTTATACAAACCTTTTTTTCCATGTTCTACTACCTCATTTCTCGTTTTAAAACTAAATAGGGATAAGTACTTGTGACAGCACTAAAGCAAATAGAAAAAATAATCAGTTTACCAGTGTATTCCACACTTTTATAAAAAGCACTTACAACAAGTATACCTATTAAAAGCATAAGGCAACTTAAAGAAAGGAATCTTATAAGGATATGGAAGTTACGTGCGCCACAAAATATATGAATTTTATATTCTTTCATTTGTTTCTTAAACAAACGGGAAAATCCAATATATGTAATAAATAAAGTAAATACTAAAAATAGTATTGAAACACTACCAATTAACAAAAGGGCAGATTTTTGATTTTGCATGATCTCGTCTATCCAATTATCTACACTGATAAGAGAAACTGTTATGGGACTTGTATTGGCAAATATTTTTTGTATTTTGTTTTTATCACCAAATACAACCATTCTTGTTTCTGCCATATCTAAATCAGAAAAGGACAAATTATCCATATTTTTTGTGCTTTGAGGAACTATATAAGAAAAATCCAAGGATAATGAAACACTAAGTCCATTTAGTTCATAATATTTTGAACTTTTTCTTAAAATGCCGACAACCTTTCCTCTAAAGGTATCTCCAGTTCCGCCATGTTCAAATTCATACTCTTTTCCGAGTTTGTATTTATCTTGTAACTCGTATCCAATTAAGACAGGTAACACGCCGTTATTTGTATTGAAATCAGCCGCTTCAAAATTTCTTCCTTGCATAATGGAGAACTTGAAAACGTTAATAAATTGTTCTGTTATTATTTGCTCTTTTACATTATTACCGTTGTTGTTCACATAAATATCATATCCAAATGCCGTATAATAATCTATATTTGCCTTTGTTAATTCTGCAAATAATTGCTTATATTCTTTTGAGGCAAGGTCTGTATCGGATGAAATTTTACTAAAATCTTCTTCTGTTGTTTCATCCACTATCATATAGGCATTGTCGTAGCCGGTTTCAAATGTTTTTATGGAATGCATATTTTCCATGGTATCATCAATTACATGAAACAGTGAAGTGACTAAAAAAAGCATGGCAATATTCAAAACAAAGAAAATAGTACAAATTATTTTATTATTTTGTATATCCTTTAAAGTATATTTTATAATTCTCATACTTACCTCATTTCTTTAATTTTGTTGTTTATAAAAAATAGAAGGATGGCGCCACTGAATAAGCCGTACATAATATAGAGTAATCCAAATAAGAAACAAAAATGTTTGCATATTAGAATTACAGTTCCAAGTGTCATAGACACTATAATACTGCATAGGTTTATAAGGAGCCATTTTCTTAATAGTAGAAAAAATAGTTTGTCTTTTGTAGCTCCACATATATAATTTACCAGAATGATGCGCTTCTTATTGGTAAGCCATAAAACAAAAAGAAACATCAAACTTAAAATCAAGAATACAGCTATACATAAAAGTATCTTCCATGAAAGAAACAAAGTTTCTGTTACAAGCTGAATGTGCTTTGAAATTCCAAGCTTATATATAGTCTTGTTTTCTTTTATATTATATTTTGTAGTTACAGCAGCAATTAAATCCTGTGCACTGTCAAAATAGTATCTGCCATCAATTTGGTTATTTGTATTTAAAAATTGTTCTGAGGTCATATTGATAAAGATATCTGTATTTGGGTTTACAGGATTTTCTTTCTTAGAAAAAACACCAATGACTTCATATACATTTTTTTCTATTACAATATATTTTTTTGTTCCCTCTTTATAAGTGTTTTTAAGATAGGGTTCGGCAATCATAACCACATTTTTATTATTTTTGAAATCATCTTCGGAGAACTGCCTACCTTCTAGTAAATCTAAATCAATCGTATGGTTCTTTAAATATATGCTTGTATACCCTTTATTTGTTTGTTTCTGTAAACGAAATTCATCACAGTTTGAGGATAAATAGGCGATAAATTCTTCAATATCTGAATCTTTTGTTGCACGAATCACATAATCTTTATAATTTTTGGACAAATTGTCACAAGGGGTGTAGGAATACTTCCATTGATTACATAGTACGGTTGTGATGGTAATTAGGAATGAAAGTATAATTAAAATATAGAGTGCCGTTAATAAATCTTTTATTTTCATGACTGTTTTCTCCTTATTTGTGAGAATTGTAAGATATTTTTGAAACAACAGTAACATTCTATCTGTTTTTGCTTTGTATTTCAATCCTGATTACACATTATGATATAATTTCGCACATTTTGTTGTATAATTGAGAGAAATATGTTATGAAAGTGGTAAGACGTTTTCTATAGTATTAGAAAATATGATAGAGAAATCATTGAAGAAGGTGTTTTGGGATGCTATATTAAATAACTTTTTGCTCCCCAGGTTATAGGGGATTAGTATAATGAAACTATAAAAATAGAGGCATTCGTTGGTGAATGCCTCTATTTTTGTCTCATTTAAAATATTACTTTCCATTTCTCTTAGCACGCATACGCATTGTAGGGTCTAAAATCTTTTTACGGATACGCAAATGCTCTGGTGTGATTTCCAATAACTCGTCAGTGTCAATGAAATCCAACGCTTCTTCCAAACTCATAATTTTAGGTGGAACAAGACGAAGTGCTTCATCTGCACTGGAAGAACGAGTATTTGTAAGATGTTTTGTCTTACATACATTTAACTCGATATCGTCTGTTTTACCATTTTGTCCGATAACCATTCCAGCATAAACCTTTTCACCAGGTCCGATAAATAAAGTACCACGATCCTGTGCATTGAAAAGTCCGTAAGTAATTGTTTCACCAGCTTCAAATGCAATAAGGGAACCACGGTCACGGTAAGAAATATCGCCCTTATATGGACCATAGCACTCAAATAAAGTATTTAAAATACCATTTCCCTTTGTGTCTGTCATGAAATCACCACGGTAACCAATCAAACCTCTGGATGGAATAATGAACTCAAGTCTTTGATATCCACCGCTGGCAGCAGTCATATTTTGAAGTTCACCTTTACGCTGACTTAGCTTTTCGATAACACTACCAGAAAATTCTTCTGGAACATCAATGATAGCACGTTCCATTGGCTCTAATAATCTACCATTTTCATCTTTTTTGTAAAGAACCTCTGCTTTACTAACGGCAAACTCGTATCCTTCACGTCTCATGTTTTCAATTAAAACGGATAAATGAAGTTCACCACGTCCAGATACTTTGAAAGATTCTGTAGTGTCGGTATCCTCAACACGAAGACTGACATCGGTATTTAATTCACGCATCAAACGATCACGCAAATGTCTTGAAGTAACAAACTTACCTTCCTGTCCAGCAAGAGGACTGTCGTTTACCATAAAGTGCATTGCGATGGTTGGCTCAGAAATTTTCTGGAAAGGAATTGCGACAGGGTCAGTAGGAGAGCAGATGGTATCTCCAATACTTAAGTCTGCAATACCAGCGATAGCAACAATGGCACCAGGACGGGCTTCGCTTACTTCCACCTTTTCCAAACCTTCAAATTCATAAAGTTTTGTAATCTTAACCTTTTTCTGCTTATCTGGTTCGTGTGCATTTACGATTACGGCATCTTGATTTACCTTTATCGTTCCGTTGTCAATTTTACCAACACCGATACGTCCTACATATTCATTGTAATCAATGGTACTGATAAGAACCTGTAAATTAGCATCAGGGTCACCTTCTGGAGCAGGGATATAATCCAAAATAGTTTCAAATAATGGTTTCATATCTACTGGCTCGTCATCCTCGTTTAACATAGCATAACCAGATTTAGCAGATGCATAGATAAATGGACAGTCTAATTGTTCCTCGTTAGCATCCAAATCAATGAATAATTCTAATACTTCATCGATTACTTCCGCAGGACGAGCTTCCGGACGGTCAATCTTGTTTAAGCAGACGATAACAGGAAGTTCCAATTCTAAAGCCTTTTTTAGAACAAATTTTGTCTGAGGCATAGGACCTTCAAATGCATCAACGACAAGAACAACACCGTTTACCATTTTAAGAACACGTTCTACTTCACCACCGAAGTCTGCATGTCCTGGCGTATCAATAATGTTGATTTTTACACCATTGTATTCTACTGCTGTGTTTTTAGATAGAATTGTAATACCGCGTTCACGCTCTAAGTCATTGGAATCCATAACACGTTCCTGTACTTCCTGATTGGAACGAAAAACACCACTTTGTTTTAGCAACTCATCTACAAGAGTTGTTTTACCGTGGTCAACATGGGCAATAATCGCAATATTTCTGATATCGTCTCTCTTCATGATTTAACCTCTTTCTTGTATTTTTGAATGTTTTTACATTTTTTTACAAATATCTATTGCAAAGTGTACCATTATACTGTTAATATATATAATATAAGAGTCAAAAGCTGAACAGTTATTTGTGCCTGTACGATAAGATGTTCGAATTTGTGACTCTCCAAACATGAGGAAGTAGAGATTTATGTAGTAAATCAATGTATTCCATATGCTTGCGGAGTGCGAGAGCTGCCATGCAGCAAAGCAATCCATAAATATCAAGTTAAGGAAAAATACCATTTGCCCTCAACAGCATAATAATATAGAAGTGCAACAGTTCCATTGTATCACACTTGGTGAATTATACAAGGTAAAAACATTTTTTTTGTGAACTTTACAAAAAAGTAGTTCTAAAATAGAAAAACTCTGCATATATTAACTAATGAAAAATAAATAAAACACAGGTCTCAGAAGAAGGCCGAGAAAAGGGAGGAGTCGTAGTAGCTATGACAGATAAAATTTTTGACAACAATCAGGTGAGTGTGGCAGGAGAGGTAGTAAGTGAGTTTGAGTTTAGCCATGAAGTATTTGGAGAAGGGTTCTATTGCCTTCATATTCAAGTGGGAAGATTAAGTGAGTCCTTTGATGTAATACCACTTATGATTTCGGAACGTTTAATGGATGTAAAAGCAGATTATCGTGGTAAGTACATAGAGGTACTTGGCACGTGCCCACGGATTGGATTTTTTTCGAATCATCATAGTGATACGTTTTTTAAGTGAACTGTGATTAAAGCTGTTGGCAATAGAGTAGAGCCTTGCGCCAACGGCTTTTTTTATTAATAGCATTTGATATTTTTTTGCCTGTATGCCCTGACGGAGCACTTCCTCGTCGGCCTCGTATTCGTGGATGTTCTGCAATTCCTGCTTGAGCAGCCAGATGGCCGGGTTGAACCATTGTACCCAGGCGCAGAGTTCGGTCAGCAGCAAATCCCATGAATGGCGAAGACGGATGTGGGCCCGTTCATGCACCAGGATGTAGTGTCCTCCTTCCTTCAGGTCGGTTTCCGAAATCACGATGTAGCGCATCCAACTGAAGGGGGCGATGTGGCGTTGGTGTATCACCAGTCGGACGCCGTGGTCCAGCTTCTCGCACCGGCTGTGGCGGATGAGGAAGAGCATGCGTCCCAACGACCAGAGGTGGCGTACAATGACGAACAGCAGTCCCGCGAAGTAGGCCAGTACCAGCATTTCCTGCCAGCGGAGCGTGTGGCTCCCCTCTTCTACTATCGTCGCTCCTTGGTTCCACTGGTACATCAGCAACAAGTCCTCCATCGACATCACTTGCATGTTTACCGGAGAAGCCTCCTTGACCGTGACCTGTATCAGAGGCAGCAGGCACGAGAGTACCATCACCCCCAGCAAGGCTATCCGGTTGAAGCGGTGGAAAGTCTCCTTACTGAGCAGCAGGCGATTAAATAAGTAGAACAGGTAAAACACCGCCAGGCAGACGGCCGATTTGAGTATGTAGACTAAAAAGGTTCCCATAAGCCGCAAGTGTTACTCTGTTTTTTCCTGCGCTCCCTCTTCCACCTGACGGATGAGTTCCTTGAGTTCCTTCAGCGAGATGTCTTCCTCCTTCACCAGCGAGGAGACAGCTCCCAGATAAGAGTTGTTGAAGTATTTGCTGATGACCCCGCGCAGCGTACGGCGGCTGAAATCGTCGCGGCTCACGGTGGCATAATACTGGTAAGTGTTGCCGAAGGCTGTGTGCGACAGGTAACCCTTCTCTTCCAGTCCCCGCACAATGGTGGACAGGGTATTGAAATGCGGCCGGGGTTCATCGTAGAGTTCCACCAGCTGCTTGACGAACATGGGGCCTTTCTCCCAGAAAAATCCCATGATTTCTTCTTCTTTGGCGGTAAGTGTTTTCATATCCGTTTCATTTGGTTACCACAAAGAACTAAAACTTTTAGTTGATAAACTAATTTTATTAGTTAAATAACTAAAAAGAGTAGTTATTCCCTTTTTCTCCCTCCGGACACTTCCGCTGAAGGCTGGTCCGAAGAGGAAATTTTTATTTCTCAGACCTGTGGAGGAAGCGGTTTACGGTGTCCCGGAGCATCGAACTTGGCCGCTTTCTTGCCGTGTTTCTTCTTGGCATGTCCGGGAGGAACTTCTTTCTTGTGGGGAGGTCTTTTGACGTGTCGTGGTGTCACGCACGAGGTAGTGCCCAGGCTGAGCAACAAGCCGAACAGGGCAATCAATAACTTTGCTTTCATAAAGATTTCGGTTTAGGGTTTTTGCGAAGTTACGAAAAAAGAGGGATAATTTGTGTTGAGCGGTTCAGTTTTCTATGAAAGGTAAGCAGCTTCTGAAATAAGATAACCTTAAAGAAATAACCACGGCATTGACGCTACACGTTAAACAGAGATAGCTTCCTTCTTTCAAAAGGACCGGAGTAAATCTGAAGAATAGAATAATCAAGTCAGAAAATTGCGGGACTTATATAAAATCAACTAACTAAGATATTGACTAATTGAATAGCGGCATCTTTCGAGGTATCGCTATTTTTACGATTATGGATAATAGAATTTAATTTTGGAAATCAGAACTTTATTTTTACTTTTGCAATATGATAATTGAGTGAACCTAATGAGGATATTTACAGAACAAGTTATAAAGGAATATGCAGAAACGTATCCTGATGCAAAGGTAGCTTTACAAGAATGGACTACCATCGTCAAGAAAAGCGAATGGACTTGCTTTGCAGACGTAAAAAAGACTTTCAATAGTGTGGATAATGTGGGTAACCAACATTATGTATTCAATATTAAAGGAAATAATTACAGGTTGATTGTAGTGATAAAATTCACTATAAAGTTTGTTTATGTTCGTTTCATTGGCACTCATGCCGAATATGACAGAATAGCTGATTGTTCAGTTTTATAATTAAACCGAATCGGCGGTTACCGATTACCAAAGAGCCATGACAAAGATAGAAACAAAAGCTCAATACGACTGGGCTGTAAAAAGGGTTGAGGAATTACTTCCACTGGTTACAGATGAAACCCCTCTCGATGATCCTAATAGCATAGAGTTGGAATTACTTTCTAACCTTGTTGCTGACTATTCAGAAGAGCATTTTGCACTGGGGGAACCTTCACTTGTGGATGTGCTCAAACTTCGTATGTATGAAATGGGGCTTAACCAAAAAGCACTGGCTAAATTGATTGGCGTTAGTCCTTCACGTTTAAGTGATTATATGTCTGGTAAATGCGAACCGACATTGAAGGTCGCTCGTGAAATTAGTCAAAAACTGAATATTGACGCTAATATAGTGCTGGGTGTTTGATATGAAAGCCGTTGAAGTATTAGTTGAAAATGCTGGAAATAATCTGAGTGCCTACATTGAGGGTGCTCCGGTAATTACTGTCGGCAACGATGTAAAAGAAATCGAGAAGAATATGAAGGAGGCTGTTGAGCTTTACCTGGAGTCATGCAAGGATATGCACATTGCTCCAGTGGAAGTATTACAGGGAAAGTTTATCTTGAAGTTCAAGATAGATGGCGACTACCTTCATTAACTATTATAGCAGCATCTTCACCAAGGCAGCTTTGAGCCGGATAACCGGAATCAATGAACGCCAGTTGTGGCACTATGCGGCTGGAGTTCACAAACCCCACAAACAGCAGTTGGAGAAGATTCAGAAAGGTATTGATGCGCTGGCAGAGGAACTGTCAGCTATAGATTTGGTGTGATGAATGATGAAAAGAAAGTGAGAATTATCTCCTATAGAAGATGAAAAATGCTTAGATGAGATTGAAAGCGTGGATGCGAAAAGTGACTTACCAACATTTAAGGAATAACGGTTTAATAATAAAGGTTTATGGATTATCTGGAATACAAAGGTTACAAGGGTTCTGTAGAATACTGTAAAGAGGATAACTGCCTTTGCGGTAAGGTGCAGGGAATGGGTAACAGAGCCTTGATTCTTTATGAAGGGACTACTCTCGACGAACTCCGAAAGGATTTTGAAGAAGGGATTGACAGCTATCTTGAAGGGTGTAAGGCAGATGATGTATGACGTCTAACAGCCGTGAGGGGTAAAATTTCCCACGGCTGTGTTATATCCTTGTATTTTCTGACATAGTCAAATGCTTTGTCTATACATTTATCTATTTTTTCTTTTGTCAGTCTTTCAGGATTTCCGCCATAAAAATGTCTCGGTTCTATTTGAATTTTATTGATAGAAGCGCTTGGAGAAATTGTAATAAGATATGATGTCTCATTGTAAATAAAGAAGTTAGCTGAAATAGCCGGATAGATATATAAAAATACATTTATACAATTCAATAAATCTAAATCTGACAAGCTTAGAATAGATTTCCTTATATCTGCATTCGAGTAACCTAATAGCTTAAACATAGCAATAGTATAAGTAAGAGGAGATTTTGTATTAAATTCCTTAGGGCTTGATTTGTAAATATTTTCTTGGATATATAAGATAAGTCTATTCCGTTAGAAGAATCTTTGAGAAATAGGATTTTTATTATTCGATCAAGTATGAAATGATGTCATACAAATCTTTCAATAGCTTGATTATTGGATAACCGTTAAGTTGTTCCTGATACATAAAGTACATTACCTTAACAGAAGCTTGCATGAGAAAATTTCTGAATTTCATAATTAATCTTGCTTCCGATTATATCAGTCTACCGACATGGTGCACTTCACCCGAAAAGCGAGATTGGCTTCTGCTTCTGCGAAACTATAAATTAGCTTTTAAATAAAAAAGGACACTTTTTATACATCATGATAATCAGTATATTATAAAAGCCAATTGAATTCTATTACGAATCTAAGTTGAATCAATCTAAATGACAGAGTGATAAATATGTGAGTTATTAAAATCAAAATCATTATGAACTGTAAGCATACTATTTTCCGCCTTGACGCACAT
>ENA-OPNI01000717-OPNI01000717.1-human-gut-metagenome-genome-assembly--contig:-NODE-717-length-10963-cov-3.728823_pt1 | contig 10963 bp, 7 predicted proteins | sample MGYA00241538_ERZ501773 | MGnify/ENA primary metagenome ERZ501773 (study PRJEB25962, sample SAMEA2042556) | human gut metagenome | biome: human gut; feature: human-associated habitat; material: faeces...
GCCAAAACTCTCTAATATCGGCTCCAATACCTTTAAAGGTACCAATCGACATATTGTAATACAGATACCTAAAAAGCACTCAGCAAACTATAAAAAGCTTCTTATTAAAAAAGGGTTAAGTAAAAAAGCACAAATTTATATTCAGCTATAAATGCTAAGCACTGGTCTTCCATCTCCTATGGGGGTGGGGGACCTGAACTCTTATCTTACGATTTTATATAAAAAAGAGACACAGTACGGATATCTTCTCTGTCTACTCGACAGGAAATCTATCATCTGTGTCTCTTTTCTCTATTTTTCAAGATATTTCTTTGTCTCTAATATCTCATTTGCTTTGTCCACACTTTCCTTTGATGGAGTACTAACATCCTTCAAAGAATATGGTATTCCTAACTCTTCCCATTTAAACACACCCAAGGTATGATATGGAAGTACTTCCACACGTTCTACATTATCCAACGTTTCAATAAAATCATGTAGTCTTGTTAAATACTCTTCTGAGTCAGTAATACCTGGAACTAATACATGACGAATCCATACTGGTTTCTTTTGCTCTGACAAATATTGTGCCAAATCCAAAATATTCTCATTGGTCTGTCCTGTTAGCTCCTTGTGTGCCTGCGTATCAATGTGTTTGATATCAAGCAAAAACAAGTCTGTATACTTCAACAACTCATTAAATTTATCAAAAAATTCCTTGTCTCTTGTAAACGGATTACCTGACGTATCCAAAGTCGTATGCACGCCTTTTTCTTTTGCAAGCTTGAAAAGTTCAATTAAGAAATCAATCTGTAATAGTGCTTCTCCTCCACTTACTGTTATTCCACCTGTTTTTCCCCAATAGCTTTTGTATCTCAGTGCTTTTTTCAGCACTTCTTCAGGAGTCTGAAGTTCTCCTGATTGTAATGACCATGTATCCGGATTGTGACAATATTTACATCGCATTCGGCAGCCCTGGAGAAATACGATATAACGCACTCCAGGTCCATCTGCCGAACCAAAACTCTCTATAGAGTGAATTCTGCCCTTAATTTGTTCCATCTAATTAAAGTGCTGTATGGCAAGTTCTTGAGATAACATCCAACTGCTGTTCTCTTGTAAGGTCGATGAACTTAACAGCATATCCTGATACACGGATAGTGAAGTTAGCATATTCTTCCTTCTCTGGATGTTCCATAGCATCTTTCAATTTTTCTACTCCGAATACGTTTACGTTTAAGTGATGAGCACCCTGGTCAAAGTATCCATCCATAACACTTACTAAGTTGTTGATACGATCTTCTTCGTTGTTTCCTAATGCACTTGGGTTGATTGTCTGTGTATTTGAAATACCATCTAATGCCCATTCGTAAGGAAGCTTTGTCAAAGAGTTCAATGAAGCAACTAAACCGTTCTTCTCTGCACCGTATGATGGGTTAGCTCCTGGTGATAATGGTTCTCCAGCTTTACGTCCATCTGGCATAGCTCCTGTAGCCTTACCATATACAACGTTAGATGTAATTGTAAGGATAGAAGTTGTAGGCTCAGAGTTACGATATGTGTGGTTCTTCTTAATCTTCTCAAGGAATGTCTTAAGTAACCATACACCGATTTCATCAGCTCTGTCATCATCGTTACCGTAACGAGGGAAGTCACCTTCAATTTCGTAATCTACTACTAAACCGCTTTCATCTCTAACAGTCTTAACCTTAGCATACTTAATAGCTGATAAAGAGTCAATTACATGAGAGAAACCAGCAATACCAGTAGCGAATGTTCTACGAACTTCTGTATCGATTAAAGCAAGCTGTGCTGCTTCATAGTAATATTTATCATGCATATACTGAATTAAGTTCAATACGTTTACATAAGCTGTTGCTAACCAATCCATCATTACATCATATTTCTTGATTACTTCATCATAGTCTAAGTATTCAGAAGTGATTGGTGCGTAAGCTGGTCCAACCTGAACTTTGTTCTTTTCATCAACACCACCGTTGATAGCGTATAATAAGCACTTAGCAAGGTTTGCTCTAGCTCCGAAGAACTGCATTTCCTTACCAGTCTGTGTAGCAGATACGCAGCAGCAAATAGCATAGTCATCGCCCCATACTGGCTTCATAGCGTCATCATTTTCATACTGAATAGATGATGTATTGATAGAAATCTTAGCAGCATACTTTCTGAATGCTTCTGGCAATGCAGAAGAGTAAAGTACTGTAATGTTTGGCTCTGGTGAAGGTCCCATGTTCTCTAATGTGTGTAAGAAACGGAAGTCTGTCTTTGTAACCAATGGACGTCCATCTACACCGATACCAGCTAAGTCTAATGTAGCCCATACTGGATCTCCTGAGAATAATTCGTTGTATGACTGGATACGAGCGAATTTAACCATTCTGAACTTCATTGTCATATGATCAACAAGTTCCTGAGCCTCTTCTTCTGTGATTACACCATTCTTTAAGTCTCTTTCAAGATAGATATCTAAGAATGTTGTTACACGACCGATACTCATAGCAGCACCGTTCTGAGTCTTAATAGCTGCTAAGTAACCGAAGTATGTCCACTGGAATGCTTCTTTTGCATTTGTAGCTGGCTGAGAAATATCAAATCCGTAAATCTGAGCCATTTCTTTCATACCCTTTAATGCATTGATCTGCATCTGAAGCTCTTCTCTCTGACGGATGATGTCATCTGTCATAACGCCCATACCGCAGTTTGCTTTATCTTTTTCTTTTTCTTCAATCAATAAGTCGATACCATAAAGAGCAACTCTTCTGTAATCACCTACGATACGACCTCTACCATAAGTATCTGGAAGACCTGTTACGATCTTGTTCTTACGGATAGCTCTCATCTCTGGTGTATAAGCATCAAATACTGCCTGGTTGTGAGTCTTGTGGTACTCGTTGAAAATCTTGTGGAATTTAGGGTTAGGGGTATAACCATAGGTGGTGCAAGCTTCTTCTGCCATCTTGATACCGCCGTATGGCATGAAAGCACGCTTTAAAGGCTTATCAGTCTGTAAACCTACAACCTTTTCAAGATCCTTGCTATCAGCACTGATGTAACCTGGACCGTAAGCAGTAATACCAGAAACAACCTCTGTTTCCATATCAAGAACACCGCCCTTTGCGCGTTCTTCATGCTGTAACTGCTGTAACTCGCCCCATAGCTTATCGGTAGCTTTTGTAGGACCTGCTAAGAATGACTCATCGCCATCATAAGGTGTGTAATTGTGCTGAATGAAGTCTCTAACGTTAACGTCATCGACCCAATGAGAGCCGGTAAAACCGCGCCACTGTTCTTTCATGATTACTCCTAATTAAGTTCAAACAGATTTTTTTATCTGTCGTAAACGTTTCTGTTCTTTTATAACTGAAACATAATTGCTTTCGTAAGCAAGAAGATTATATAGATAAGGTCCTATTTTTCCTAGTAGACCGATGTAATGTTTTTGCAAAAAAATACCGATTTAATTCAGAAATGGCTTTATTACAAGGAGTTAGAAAGATTTTAAATAATTGCGATTATTAAACTCAGTTAATTAACCTAGTAAACTCTTAAAGCAAGCCTAATTGTAAAGATTTTTTTATAAAGGTTAATTAACCTCAAATTTTTGAAAATTTTAAATTAAAAAATTCATGTTTAAACCTAAATTCAAAATTCACGTGGCTATTTTTGTGATCTTTATAAACTATCGTAACGTTATTTAAATTGAGTACCTAACGTTTTTAAATGAATTATATTATTTCTTAAATAGACTCTATTGGGTTCACAGATAAAATCTAGATAAAAGGATTACCCTTTTCATCGGTCAATCTTTCTCTTAATAGACCTTGCTTATACATCTCTAAAAGATCTTCAAGATCTGAGATAAGCTCTTTTATCCTCTGTCCTAGATCAGTATCTATAACCATCTTTCTTTGTTTAAAATCTTCAACAGAAATTACCTGCAAGTCCGCAATATCACTGTTATTAGCAATAGCATCTTTGATGGTAGTAAAAGGAGTATGAGCTTTTAAATGCAAATAGTGTGAGCTATAGATTAAGGTATAGCCTGCAATACCTGTTTTAGCCTGATAAGCTTTGCAAAAGCCTCCATCTATAACTAAAAGTTTTCCTCCTGCTCTTACAGGAGTTTCTCCGTCCTTTACCATGATAGGAGTGTGGCCATTGATGATATGGCCATTATTCGGATCTAAAGAAAACTCTCTTAAGATTTGATTACAGGTTTTCTCTTCGTAATAATAGGTGTAGTACGGATTTCTAGGCTCATGCCAAGTTGACTCATCTTGTACAAACAGCCTTTCAAAGAGTTTCATTCTGCGACCTGAAAGTGGTGATAATGGACCTGTCCACATGTACCACAAGAAATCTAAATGCTCTTGATCTCGAAAGGTATAAGCTTCGCGAATTTTCTTTTGGCAAAAATCCAGGTAATCACGACCTGACAGTTCATTACCGTCACATTTAATCTTTTTAAAGGAGCCATCCTCATCTAATGGGATACATCCATGGTAGAGCAAATTGCCATTAAAGCACTGATACATGGTACCTTTAGAATACAGAAACTTTACATGGTTATTAAGTCTTACTGAACCTGTAAATGACGCTACCAAATCATCTACAACTTCCTGTTCAGCTTTAGTTAATACATAAGGATGAGCTTTATCTACTGTTGGCAGATCAGTTGTCTTTAACTTATAAGTCTTACCGTCAGTTAAAGTAACCGAACCATTTTTAAGATCAAGACCATCTAACACTAATCTGTCATCTAATTCATACTCAGGATGTCTTTTTACTAACTGACCGATGAGTTTTACAGCCAAAACGGCTACGGCTTTATGGTCTGCAGGAAAGTCCTTTTCATTTTTATAAGTAGAATTTGCAAACATGGCAAGTTTTCTTAAAGAAATACCATAGCCATTCTCAAGCATTTTAAAGTTCTTATAGCGGATGTTGTTACAAAGTACATTCACTGCACACAAAGCAGAACCACAACAGGCACCAATCCAGAGTACATCATGATTACCCCATTGCAGATCAAGATCATGATATTTCATTAAAAGATCCATGCACTTATCTGGGTGAGGACCTCTGTCAAAGATATCGCCTAAGACATGCAGTCTGTCGACAGCTAATCTTTTGATAAGTTTACACAGTTCTAAAATGAAATATTTAGCAGAGCCAGTTTTGATAATCGCCTCTAAAATAGAACGGTGGTAAGCCATTCTTGAGTTTTGATCATCTGATTTAGCATGCATTAACTCATCTATGATGTATGAAAAGTCACCATCAATTGCTTTTCTTACCTTAGAACGTGAGTATTTTGAAGATAAGTAATTAGCAAGTGCAATTAAATCGAGTATGGTCTTGGTATAAAAAGAGTTTAAATCAGTGCTACCGTCCTTTTCTTTGTTTAAAAGACATTCATTTGGATAGTAAATGAGAGTGCATAGCTCATCTATTTGCTCTTTAGTGTAATCAGTAAAGACTAATCTTACCTTTTCTTTGATAACGCCTGAGGCGTTATTTAAGATATGTTTAAAAGCTTCATATTCGCCATGAATATCAGAAATAAAATGCTCTGTGCCTTTTGGCATAGATAAAACAGTATTGAGGTTAATCAGCTTGGTATAAACCGCATAACGGTTGTCATACTCTCTTGAGAGCAACTCAAGATATCTATGTCTTTGTAACATTTTATTTTCCTAGCTTTTATTTTGTTTTAGCTTATCTTTTTATAAGATATTGGATCTTAATGGTGTAAGGTATCACGATATACAATTTGCGCAAAGTTAGCACTAATGAAGACACTGTGCACCAAAAGAGCCAATGTATCTACTGTTCATTTATCTTATGTTCACTATAGTTTGCTGCAATAGAGTAAATCTTTTCACAATCGCTCTTATATAGAACAACAAACTTACCTTCACTATTGTTTTGCTCATCTACACCGAGCATACTCAAAAGCAAAGGAATGTCTTCAGTTTTAGCTCCAATTTCTTTAAATGACAAAGGCATTCCTATTGATTTAAAGAAACATCTTAATGCATCAATACCGGCACTTGCTGTAACTGAAGGGTCGTCAAAGTCAAATGCAACATTAAAGACGTTTGAAGCAAAACGGGCAAATCTCATGACGTCATGCTTTAAGACATACTCCATCCAGGCAGGAAACATTACCGCAAGTCCTGCTCCATGAGCTACATCATATAAAGCTGATAACTGATGTTCTAAGTGATGAGTTGCCCAATCCTGTTCTCTATCAACCCCGCAGATATTGTTATGAGCTAAAGAGCCTGCCCACATAATATTTGCTCTTGCGTTGTAGTTACGAGGATCTTCCATTACTGTCTGAGCATTCTTAATGATAGCCCTCAATAAACCTTCACAAATGTTATCTGTAACATCAACACACTCTGAATTTGTAAAGTATCTTTCCATGATATGAGCCATCATATCGGTTATACCACATGCTGTCTGGTATTTACTTACAGTATAGGTAAGTTCAGGATCTAATATGGCAAACAAAGGTCTGTTCAGTTCACTTGAGCATCCGCATTTAATGATATGACCGCCTATTGTCTTTTGAATTACAGATGAGGTTGAACTTTCAGAGCCAGCTGCAGGAATGGTAAGCACAGCGCCTACTTTTAAAGAGGACACGGGCTTTCTCTTTTTAAGATAAAAATCAAAAAAATCACCTTGTTCACTGTCAGCTACTCCTAATGAAATAGCTTTAGCTGTATCTATTACTGAACCACCACCTACAGGCAAGATCAAATCTACTTTTTCCTTTCTTGCTATTTCAATACCTTCATATACTAGATCTGCTCTTGGATTTGGCTTTACTCCACCTAACAAGGTGTAACCAATAGAAAATGATGCCAATTGATCTTTAATTGATGAGATAAGACCAGAGCGAACAGCAGATCCTCCTCCATAGACAATTAAAACTTTTTTATATCCAAGTGATGAGATAGTCTGACCTACTTTAGAACTAACACCTTGACCGAAGATGTATTTTGTAGGTAAACAGTATTGAAAGTTTTCCATAAAATTATCCTTACCTATGTATGCTTATCTAATTAAATTTGATTGAATTAAAAGGCTTTATAGAAATTATACAGAATATGAAATAGCTAGTTTTGATAAAGATGCAAGATTTCTACGAGCTTCAATTATTTGCCCTTGAATAAGCCAAAAGCGCCATTATTAATTAAAATATGCAATTAGATCGCACTTTATATGGTTCAAAAAAAAGACAAATAATAATGCAATGACTTAGATATTACTCATTGATTTTTTGCTTTTTAAATGTTATTTTGGAATAAAATTCCAAGAATTGAATAAAAAGGCAATAATATGCTAGTTGACTTCTGTGTAAAAAATTTTAAGTCATTTGATGACAAACAAATTTTTAGCTTGCTAAAAGACAAAGGTGATGAAAATCTTGATAACACATTTTTTGTAGGTAAAAATCAGAAACTGCAACTGCTAAAATGCGCTGCGATTTACGGAGCAAATGCAAGTGGCAAAAGTAATTTAATCGCAGCGTTGCAAACAATGAGATTCATTGTTTTATTCTCATTAAAACATGTTAATAGCATTAATTTATTTCCATTTAAGCTTGCAAAAAGAAATTTAAGTGAACCAACTGAATTTGAAGTAACAATTGTCGTAAACGATGTTAGGTACCAATATGGTTTTTCAGCGACAGCTGCAAAAATTATTGAAGAGTGGCTTTTTGCTTTCCCTAATGGTCATGTTCAAAAATGGTTCGAAAGATCATGGAACCACCAAAATAGTGATTACGAATGGAGTTTTAGTCCATCATTTACGGGAACGAAACAGTCTTGGGTAAAGCAAACTAGAAGTGACGCCCTTTTTCTGACTACTGCAGTACAACTTAACAGTGAAAAGTTAAAGCCTATTTATGACTGGTTTAAAAATGAACTGTTTTTTTGTGATGATTCTGGCTTTTATCCAGAATTTACGGCTGAGCTATGCGATAAAGGTAAAAAGGATATTATTCTGAAATTTTTGAAAGCTGCAGATTTAAATATTTCAGATATTTCTATTGAAGAAAAAGATAATTCAACAGATTCATTTCCGGATGGATTTCCTGAGGAACTAAAAAACTTCATTGTAAAAAATATGCCTAAAAAGAAGAAGAAAATTACAACGTTACACAGAGATCAGGACGGCGATTTGGTTTCTTTTGACTTTTTTGAGGAATCTACAGGAACAAGAAAGTTCTTTGGATTTGCTGGACCGATTATTGACGTATTAGAAAAAGGTTATACGCTTTTTATTGATGAATTGGATGTAAATCTTCATCCAAAATTAGTCGAATTTATCGTTAAGCTTTTTAATTCTAAAGAGAACAATCCTAATAATGCTCAATTGGTTTTTACAAGTCATGATGTGTACGTTTTAGACCAAAAGAACTTTAGAAGAGATCAAATTTGGTTTTGTGAAAAAAATAATAATCAAGCTACAGAAGTTTATTCTTTGCTAGAGTTTAGCCCAAACAAGAAAAAAGATAATTTAATTTTACGTTATCTATCAGGAAGATATGGAGCACTACCAATAATCTCATCTTTTGATATGTTTAAAGGTGATAACTAGATGGGTTCTGATGACTTATTCAAAAAGAAAAAAGCTCGCAAATTAAGAGACATTTCCAGAAAGAAACGAACAAGAGATCTTTATAAAAGAGTTCTGATTGTTTGCGAAGGTCAAAAAACTGAACCTTTATACTTTGATTCATTAAGAAAAGAGTATAGATTACAGGCGACTGATATACGCATTACAAACGCAAAAGGGTCAGATCCAATGAATTTAGTCAAACACGCTATAGAAGTATATAAAGATTCGCAAAAAGAAGGTAACGATTTTGATTTTGTTTACTGTGTTTTTGACAAAGATGATCATGCAAACTATAAGCAGGCAATCAATGAAATATCAAAAATAAAAAATAAGGCTGAGTTTCACGCTATCACATCTGTGCCTTGTTTTGAATTTTGGCTACTTTTACACTTTTGCTGTAAGGCAAAACCATTCAGATCAGTCAAAGGTAAATCTGCTGCAGAGCAAGTTGTTTGCGAACTACAAAATTACATACCAAGATATAAGAAAGGAGATAAAAACACGTTTGAGCTGACAAAATCAAATTTAAATCAAGCAATAAAGCATGCAAAAATTGTTAATGATGAAGCTAAAAAAGTAGGTACTGACAATCCATCAACAAGGGTTGTTAATTTAGTAGAAAAACTAATAAGTTTCTCTCCTTTGAAGAAAGAAAGTAGCACTTAAAAAACTCAATACAAGATTGAATAGCTTGTATATATATATTTAGCCCTCTACTTTCCACGGTTAGAATTTAACTATAAACCGCATTCTACTGCGGTTGTGCTCTTTAACAACCGATTAAATACAATGTGATAGGCTTAAGTAAGCACTTTCTTCTGTGAACCTGAAAACTGTATTTGTTTTTGGCAGAAATCAAATATGGCTTTTACATAGTCAATCATGTCGTGATACCAGTTACAGAGAAGCATTTTTAGCATGTGCTTTACAGTTCTCAGTTTTCCTTTAACAATGCAACCTTTTGCATCTAGCTTATCAGGGAATTCTATCAATCTGTCGAACAGTTCTTTTACTGCTTCTGCCAAAGGAATGATCCTCATTGTCTCCTGACAGTTTCTGGCAATTTCTCCCATGGTACGGACATCTCGATGCAGGCGTCTGTGAAATTCCAGTATTGTGGCTCTTAAAGCAGAAAGGCACATAAAGGCATTCTGATTGTCAAAATCAACAGATCGTGTTTCTTTGCCAAGTCCAAAGAACTCCTTCTGATTGAAAAATCCTGTTTCAATCATCCAGCGACAGGCATACATCCTGACTATCTTTTCAGGACTGAGCTTTAAATCAGTAGAAGAAAGTACCAGGATTTTATTAGGAACGCTGTAGCTGCGGAGATAAACGATTTTCAAATCGATACAGTTTTCAAACTTCTCTTTACCAGTACAGGCTCTGACAATCTCACATCCGGCAATGGAGGAGTTATCTTTGATACGTTTATGTTTAAAAGACCTCCATAGCTCATCAAGTGGAGCGCAACAAACTGAACGGCCAAGTCTGTCCTTACGGTGATACTTTCTGCGATCCTTCTTTAACATGCCAATGATGTCGATGTTTCTCTGGTTTTTTAACCACTTTAGAAGTACCTCATAGGTAAACCAGGAGTCCATAAGTACATATGAAAAGTCAAATCCCTGTCTCTGAGCATTTAAGATCATCTGCTTTAAAAGTTCAGTTTTTGATATGTAAGCCTCATTACGTATAACACCACCATGAAGACGATGGTTAAAACACTTGTTCTTCTGTTTAGGACAGGCTTTAGATTTGGCTTTGCTTTCATCTGAGGCTACAAGCTTTGAGTCAATGGTAAAGCAGCTGCGACCATCGGTCCATCCTAACTGCAGACATGTAAATCCTTTTACTGTAGAGCCGAGGTTATGATCATATGTTCTTGTTACATTCTCCATCCTTTTAGCTCCAGAATGTTCAAGTACAGAATCATCGATGATAAGACAGTGTTCTTTATGATTGGTTAAAGATGCAATTTGCTTATGTGCTTCCCATGCTGTCAACATAATCATCCTGTTCCAGTTTGCCTTTGGAGAACTCATAGATTCATACATGGCACTCTTTTTATCTGGCAGGAGAGTAGAAGCAAAGGATGAACAGGACTGAGAGAATTGTTTCCCAGAAGACAGGAGTTGATAACTCCAGACAACATTTCTCCGGCACTAATGGTCTGAGACTTGTATTTGGAAGAAATAGAGCCTTACTTAGGAAGTCTGCATCTGTATGCGTTCCAGTTAAGGTTTAAAGCCTCCTTAGCAAATTTTCCTGGGTTAAACTGTAGTAATTCTCAACCTTTAGCTGATACAACATCCATGGCGTTTTC
>ENA-OPNI01000722-OPNI01000722.1-human-gut-metagenome-genome-assembly--contig:-NODE-722-length-10903-cov-1.292128_pt1 | contig 10903 bp, 11 predicted proteins | sample MGYA00241538_ERZ501773 | MGnify/ENA primary metagenome ERZ501773 (study PRJEB25962, sample SAMEA2042556) | human gut metagenome | biome: human gut; feature: human-associated habitat; material: faeces...
TTCCGCCTGACAATTACTTTCTGCCAGCTTCATTCACTGCATCCAGTGCAGCCCGGATCACCTTGTCCATATCGTAATATTTATAATTACCAAGGCGTCCGCCAAATATCACCTTTTCTTCTTTATCGGCAAGAGCTTTGTACTTTTCAAAAAGATCATTGTTACGTTCGTTATTAACAGGATAATATGGTTCCATTCCAGGCTCCCACTCCGTAGAGTATTCCCTTGAAATAATGGTCTTTTCCTGTTTTCCGAACTCAAAATGCTTATGCTCAATTATTCTTGTATAAGGCACTTCCCTGTCTGTATAATTTACAACCGCATTACCCTGATAATTGTCACAGTCAAGAACCTCCGTTTCAAATCTTACGGTTCTGTATTCAAGGTGTCCGTAACAGAAATCATAATATTCATCAATCATTCCCGTAAACAATACTTTATCCGCAATGCCTTCGTTATCTTTGATAAATTCAAAATAATCCGTATCAAGCAGAACATCACTGCCCTCTAACATCTTTTCCACAATCTTTGTATAACCGCCAATTGGTATTCCCTGGTATCTGTCGTTAAAATAATTATTATCGTATGTAAAACGGAGAGGAAGTCTCTTAATAATAAACGCAGGAAGCTCCTTACAGTTCCTTCCCCACTGTTTTTCCGTATAACCTTTGATAAGTTTCTCGTAAACATCTGTTCCTACAAGGGATAATGCCTGTTCTTCAAGGTTCTGAGGCTCGGTTATGTTAAGTTCCTCTATCTGTTTCTCAATAATTGCCTTGGCTTCAGATGGGGTCTTTATATTCCACATCTTAGAGAAAGTATTCATATTGAAAGGAAGATTGTAAAGCTCGTCCTTATATACCGCAACAGGTGAATTAATATAGTTATTAAAATCCGCAAAGGAATTTACATAATCCCAGATTTTTCTGTCGGAGGTATGGAAAATATGTGCGCCATACTGGTGGACATTGATATTCTCTGTTTCTTTTGTATATATATTACCCGCAATATGGTCACGTTTATCTATTACAAGACATTTTTTTCCTTTTTTAGTGGCTTCATAAGCAAAAACAGCACCGAAAAGTCCTGCCCCAACTATTAAATAATCGTATTTCATTTTTGTGATTCTCCTTTTTTGAATTTATTTTTTATCTGAATAAAAGTTTCATGTACAAGCGGCTCTTTAAAAATTATCATTACCAGAAGGTATATGCCAAAGAATAACACTGCCGAAACAAGTATTGCCAGTATATCGTTAAATTTAAGTAATTTTACCCATAAAGATGCTGCGGTTGATGCCGTAAGTGCAATAAGTATCAGCCAGTATTTTACGGATTTAAGCATTGTACCTGCCACATCTTTAAGTGAAAAATACTGCCATATAAGTACCACTGTTTCCGCAACCAGCGTTCCTATTGCCGCACCTGCCGCACCATAATCCGGAATAAGTGCAGCATTTATTGCAAGATCCACAAGAGCACCTGCAATTTCCGAAAAAAGAACATGTTTTTCTTTTCCCATAGGCACCATAATCTGAATACCGATAACGTTAGTAATACCGATAAGAAGCAATGTTGGCATTATAATCTGCATCGGAAGCACGGACCCTGCAAATCCATTACCCGATAGGGCATATATACCTTCTTTTGCAAAAATCATAAAATAAATTACGCAGGGTGATGCAAGTAGGAAAATAAATTTCATCGTCTTTTTGGCAATTCTGTCAAATTCGCTCTTCTCATTATTCTCAATATAATATGTCATTCTCGGTAAAAGCACAGAGCTTGCCGAAGTTACAAAACTTACAAGAATGGTCTTAATTTTAACCGCTGCCGAATAATATCCAACATCCGTATCGGTTTTCATAAAACCGAGCATGGCAGTATCAAGGTTTGTGTACACTGTGGTCGCAACAGACATTGCAAAAAATACAGCAATCATCTTAAAATGCCTTTTCAGGCAATATCCACCCACCGGTTTTACATATATAAGTTTCCTTACATTTATAAAATTAAGCACATTGGAAGCTCCCGACGCAAAAATCGAAATTGCCCCGTATATAACGTAATCTTCCTTTGTATGCACAAGCAGAAACATTGCAATAAGTGCCACAAGTTTAAAAATAACCGACCTTACCGTTATATAAGTATATTGCTCCATTGCCTTGTAGAGCCATTCAACACCGATTGCATTGAGGAAAATCGTAATACTTACAATCAGCATAAGCGTGCGTTCACTTGCAAACTTAGGCACTGCCTTTAATGATATAAAAAAAGCAATATACACGATTACGCACATAAAAAGGTTGATGCTCAATATCTCATGTGCGGTGCGTGAAAGTTTCTCCTTATTATCCCTGACCCTGGCACACGCCTTAACCCCGTAAGTAGGTATTCCGAGCTGGGCAAACATTGCAAAATACGCAATTATGGATGTAGCAAAATTAACCTTGCCCGTTCCCTCAGCCAAAAGAATACGTGATACATATGGGAATGTAATCAACGGAAAAATAAATGAGGACATTGTAAGTATCGCATTCATAATCATATTAACTTTAACTGATTTATGCTTAACGTCCATTTTCTTTTTCTCCCGGATACTCGATTGAAGGCTTAAATTTCAATCCGCTTAAAGCACTTTTTCGTACAATCTTAATACGTTTTCTCTTGTCAGAACATCCCGACTTCTTAATGTCTTTGATGGTATTTTTAATATTAATCCAGAAATTAAACACTTCTCTCTTGCTTTTTCTTCTGGCAATATAATATCTGTTGCGATAAAGACACTTATATCTGTCAATTCTGTCCATATCAGTTTCCCAGATAGCGGTTGCCTTATTGCTGCCCATCTCATGGGCAACCTGGCTTCCATATACAAAGTAACATGGATATTTCTCCGATATTCTCAAAGAATATTCAACATCATCCGCCCATATAAAAAATTCTTTTATAGGAAGTCCCACTTCCTTTACAACGGAGGCTTTAATATACATTGATACAAATGAAGCAGAATCAAGCCTTATCATTTTTTCATCCATGAGATTAATATTTTCCCGCCATTTATAACTTATGGCAGGCACATTCATCTCACAAGGTGTTCCGTCAATCCATTTTGCATAGCTTGAAAGAAAGCCGTAATTACCGTCAAGCAGCTTATCCGCCTTAATAAGTTCTGAAAGAGCATCCTCCTCCGGAATGGTATCATCATCCATTATCCAGAGATATTCATAATCAAGACATACGGCTTTATTAATTCCATAGGAGAAACCACCCGCTCCGCCAAGATTGGCACCCGTGTTATAATACTTTACTTCAGGTACATCCTTATATTCCTCGGTAATGAAGCCTCCGGTTCCGTCCGTACTGGCATTATCTATTACAAGAATATCAGGTGCTCCGGCACTCTGCTTAAGAATATGGTCAATACATTTTTTAAGTAAAGCTTTTCTGTTGTAGGTTACAACAACCGCTGCTATATTTTGTGTCATGGTAAGTCCTTTCTATTATATAGTCACTTTGTACATAAAATCGCAATCTGCTTATGCACCAGATTGCGATTAAGTATATCTATATCATTTTATCAGCTTATCATAGTATGTCCCTGTCTGATTTTTTTGTTCTTCTTCAAACTTATATGTCAGTTTATGAACACATGTCTGACTCTTTATCGCATTCCATGTCTTTTCATCATATTTATCAAAAAGCCTTAATAATAAAATATGTGGTGTTGAACTGCTGACAGGTATAACAGAATTCCATTCATCCGGATATTTTTCAATCGCAAGTTCAGCAAAATCATGATAAATAAAATAGTCAATAAGCTTATTATATTTTTTCCAGTAATTATACAATAATTCTATTGTCAGTCTCAAAATTCTATTGTTTTTTTCTGCACTGATAAACCAATTTGAAATTTTTGTAGGATGTCCGTCCAGTCCCGGTTTAAGGCATTGATAGAAAAACAGATCAGAATCAAGCATATATCCGGGTAAACTTCCGGTAATCATAACTGTTGCATCAATCCACGTTCCACCATATTGAAGCAGAAGTTCCGTCCTTAATAAATCTGACATATGTGTTCTTGTAATCACCCCATTATCTATCTTCTTCTGGATATACTCAGGAAATACAACATAATCTCTGTAGTTATCTTCTGTTAAAACAATTATTTCCCTGTCTGTTATATATTCTTTCATTGACTGGTAACACTTTTTTACAAGCTCAGGTGCATTATCCATTCCCTGCAGCCAGCAGACCCATATTTTTCTGCCTTCAACACTCTTATTAACAGGTTCACTCCTGTCATCTGCAGAATATCCGGCTATAAATTTTTTATTTTTTCTTCTGAGCTTTTTAAGGATTTTGTTGTCTACTGCATTTCTTAATATTTCCAATGACTTTTTACTGAATCCTAACCACAGCGAAAGAAATAATGCATATACAAGTACATGTGCTCTTGCATAGCGCTTTAATATCTCTTTTCCTCCAACTTTTTTAAAAAGCTTCGCAAATTTGTTCATTATTATATCTCCAATATTGATCTGTTTCTTAAATCATTTTGTAAAAAGTTCTTCATACATGCCTGATATTTTCTCCCATGTATATTCTTTTCTTACACGTTCCTTTGCTTTCTTTCCGAGGCTGCTAATCTCATCATCACTAAGACTGTCTACCTTGTTAATGAGCTTAGAAAGTGAGCCTTCCTCTCTTCCCCAGTATAATGCACCATCTTCAGCAACTTCTTTATTGAATCCGACATTTACAAGTAAATTCAGGTCCGTACTTCCAAGTGCCTCAATAAGCGAAGGATTGGTTCCTCCTACTGTATGTCCATGGAAATATGCATAAGCATTTTCTCTGATCTTTTTAAGTAATTCCTGGTCATATACCGTTCCGACAAACTTAATTCTCTTATCGCTCTTATAATGAAGTCTCTCTTCAAGCTGTGCCTGAAACTTATCATCAGCCGTCGTAATAATGGCAAAATCTCTTTTTGAGTCGGATTTCATAAATTCCTTTATCATAATTTCAAAACTGTTTTCAGGTACAAAACGTCCTACAACAAGATAATATTCTTTCTTTTTAAGTCCTTTATCTTTATACCAGTTAATAAGCTTGTCATCATCATCTGATAATTTACTAGGTGTGAGATCCGCACCATAAGCAATAAATGTAGTCTTTGGATTGTATTTATCATAGCACTTGTGAATATATTTCTCTATATTTTTTCTTGTATTCAATTTCATTTAATATTTCTGTTAGTTCTTTTAAATTATCAAATGCTTTTAGGTATATTAGTGTTTTTTCAATTTTAAATTTTATATCATTTATATTTTCTATTATCATATATTATCACCTGTGGTTTATATTATATTAAAAATGACTGGGAAATGCAAATTAATATTTGATATTTCATTTAAAAAGAAGTATTTTTTATACTTCTTTTATTATGAATTTAAAGATTCTGTTTCATATAAATTTTTATAGATTTTATTTGTTTTTAATAATTCTTTATGAGTACCCATTCCCACACATTTACCATTATCTAAGACTACTATTAAATCAGCATCTTTAATGGTACCTATTCTTTGAGCAACTATTAAACTAGTAACATCACTGGTATTTTCTTTTAAAGCTTTTCTTAAAACAGAATCAGTTTTATAATCAAGAGCGGAAAAAGAGTCATCAAAAATATATATTTCTGGATCTTTAGCAATTGCTCTTGCAATAGAAAGTCTTTGTTTTTGTCCACCAGAGACATTTGTTCCTCCGGAAGCTATATGTGAATCTATGCCTTTGTCCATTTTAGATACAAAATCATATCCCTGTGCAATTTTAAGTGCTTCCTCAACTTTTTCTTTAGTAATTTTTTTATTAGATTTACCATAAGAGACATTATATTTAACAGTTCCATCAAACATAACGGCTTTTTGAGAAACATAACCAAGTTTATTATGTAAGGATTCAAAAGTATAATCTTTTACATTAACACCATCAATTAAAACTTCTCCATCGGAAGCATCATAAAATCTTGGAACTAAGTTAATAAGTGTACTTTTGCCACTACCAGTTGAACCTATAAAAGCAATAGTTTGACCTTTTTCTGCTTTAAAAGAAATATTTTTAATCATATATTCTTCAGAGTCAGGATATTTAAATGAAACATTTTTAAATTCAACTGTACCTGTTTCTTTTGTATCGCCATTAAACAAGCCTTCTTTAACTGTTAGTTTTTCATCAAGGACTTCATTAATTCTGGTTGCGGACACATTAGCTCTTGGAAGCATCATAAATATCATAGAAAGCATTATAAATGACATAATTATTTGCATTGCATAAGTTGAAAATACAACCATATCACCAAAAAGTGTAAGTTTATCAGCCATTATAGAATTATTAATAAGATTTGCACCGATAAAATAAATTCCTAAAGTTAAAGTATACATTACCATTTGCATAACTGGTTCCATTACAGCAAAACATTTTTGGTTAAATAGTTGTGTATTTGTTAAATCATCATTTTCTTTTTGAAATTTATTCTCTTGGAAATTCTCAGCATTAAAAGCACGAACTACTCTTATACCAGTTAAATTTTCTCTTGTTACACGATTAACTTTATCAATTAATTTTTGAACTAAAGAAAATCTAGGTAAAACAATACTTGTTATAATACCTATCGTTGTAAGAAGGACTAATACGCATACTGCAGTAAGAGCGCTCCATTGCCAGCTTTTATTAAGTATTTTAAGTATTGCCCATCCTGCAGTCATCGGAGCTTTTATCAAAAGTGATAATCCCATTGATAATACTAATTCAATTTGACTAACATCATTTGTTGTTCTTGTAATTAAACTACTTACAGAAAAATTTTTAACTTCAGCAGTAGCTAAATCCATTGTCTTTGTAAATACTTTTTTACGAATATTTTTTGAAAATGTTGTTGATACATAAGTTAATATATAGCTAGTTATTATCGCTCCAACAAGTGAACCAAAGGCACATAATAGCATATAACCACCATTTTTTAATATTTCACTCATCTTACTACCTTCGGTTTGAACAAGAACTGTAATATTACTCATATAATCTGGCATTTTTAGTTCTAACCAAACTTCACTAAAAATAATTACAGCACATATTAAAATTAATAAATGATCTTTTTTTCTTAAATTTTTAAATAATTTTCTCATTTCTTTCCTCCTTTAAATTTTCTGTCATTTTAGATAAAACATTTATAAATGTATTTAAATCTTTTTCAGTTATATCCTTAAGACAAATATCTTCGATCTTTTTTATTTTTTCTTTGAATCTATTAAAAACTTTTTGAGCATTACTACTTAAAACAATCTTTTTAGTCCTAGTATCAGTATTATCAGTAATTCTTACAATTAAACCATTTTTTTCCATAGTAATTAAAACACTTGATACTGTAGCCCTTGAAAGTCCTAAAACTTTTTCAAATTCTTTTTGAAGTGCACATTTTTTAGGCCTACTTATAATATATTCCATAATTTGAATTTGAGTAGTAGTTACACTAGGATACTTTGGCATATCTTTAACACCTATACTATTAATTACTAATTGATGAAATATTTTTATATTTTTTAAAACACTATTTTCCATAACAACCTCACATACTTCTTTATGCACTTTCTAATTATAACATTACAATCTATTTTGTCAATGCCCTTACAAAATAAAAAACTCAAAATTTGAGTTTAATTACATTATAGTTTTATAATTCCGTTTAGAATAAAGCACTCTAACAACAATAACTTTTTTATTTTTTGCATCAATTGTATAAAATATATAGTAGTTTTTGATTTTGATTTTCCTATACAATAGTTTTGTATTAGTGAGCGATTTATCTATTGAAGAACTATATGGAAATAATACTAAATCATTTGCAGAGCTTATAATTTTATTAATTAACGAGTATGCAGCTGATTTGTTATTTAAATTATTACTAATATAACCGCTATTTCTATCATATCCTTTATGGAACTATCAAGAAATTCTAGTTGATACATAATTTAAATCACTCCCTTTATTATTTCTAAAACTTCTTCAGCCTTATAAGTTTTTCCACCATTTAACAACTCATTTTCACCTTCCTTAATTTTTTCATTAACATAATTTTTATAATCCTTTGTAGATATTTGAAATGGAATCCTTCCCTCTCTTAAAACTGTTTTTATAAACAAATTAATTGCAGTAGAAATATTCATTCCAGTATTATTACAAAAAACTTCAAAATCTTTTTTATCTTTCTCATCAACCCTTACACTTAAAATAGATTCTTTCAACTTTGTCACCTCAATATAATTTTATTACTATTGTATTACGCTGTCAATACACAAATAAAAAACTCAAAAATTGAGTTTAATTACATAGTAAATTACCTTTTTATACTTCTTATAAAATTAGGTTCATAATATTTTTTATTAACTAAAGACTTAGCATCATTTAAAGTAATGATATCTTTACCAATATTTTCAGAAAGTAATTTGTAAAATAAAGTTATAAAATCAACTAAATTTATATCTTTTCCTTTATACATTTCTAATAACTTTTTATTACTTTGAACAAATTCATCAAAATAGTTATCCACTAAGAAGATCATTATTGATTCATTAAATGTATTAACATTTCTTTTTAAAATATCATCTTTATCACTAAAGAAATAATCGTCTGTATCTATAGCATAAAGTTCATTTTTATTTTGCATTAAATTATAAATAAGATCATATATTACAATACCTTCATTAGATATTTTAATTATATCTTTATACATATTTAATATTCCTGTCATAAATTCTAAAAGATTTATATCAAGAGGATTTGTTTTATATAAATTTTTAGCTTTAATATAATCTGCTATATATCCAACAACATGTCCATTAACAGTTATTACATCTATTGGAAATATAAAATAAGTAAGTTCAATTGAATTAAATTTTAAGACTTCCTCTTTTGAGGGATAATCATATAAAAAAGGTTCATCAAAGCAATGAAAAATTTTTATGACTTTATCAATTTTTGGATTATAGTAGCAAGTACCATCACCTCCACCGCCCGAAAGTCTTCGTATATTTCTTAAAGCGTATCTTAACTTTTCCTTACTTATTTCCATATTACCCTCGACAAGTATGTATACTATCACATAATAATTATACTTGCAAGAAAAAAGAGTAATTATTTTTTCTTTTTACTCTTTTTTGAATCCTCTAAAATATTATATACTTGCTCATCAGTTTCATCATTCATTTCTTTTTTGATTTCTTCTATTTTATCATCTATTTCTTTTACTGTAGGAACTTCTTTTTTAACTTTTTTCTTTTTCTTTGATATAGTACATAATAATATTAATGATAAAAGTGTTAAACTAGCAAAAAATATTACGGCATACATAAGTATTTGATTATTTTTTTGAATAATTTTAATATAACTATCATCATATTTTACAGCACTATTATCTTTAGTATCATATAAATATAAACCTTCTTCATTTGTATCAACATTTAATGCTTTAATAATTTTAAATCTATTTGATTTACTAAGTTCTAAACATTCTACAGAAATATTATTAATTGTTACACTACTTTTTTCATACTTATCAATAGTTTTATCCATTTTAAGTGGGGAAAGTGTCATATTACCAAATATAAATTCTGTATATTTTTGATATTTACCATCATTATATATAAATAATGATACATTACCATTTTCATCTTTTAAACCCACTAAAGTAAAATCAGTAATTTGGCTATAAAATGCTGGAATTTCCATTTCATTTATTGTAACTGTTTTTTCAATAAAACTATTAGGTTTTTTTAACATACTTTTTACTTTTACAACAGTATATTTAGTTTCATCAACTTCAACCTCTATTGGGTTTTTATCAATTACCTCAACATTTAATTTATATGTTTTTTCACTACCATTTTCTGCGACAACAACAATGTTAAATGAATTATTTCCTTGAGTTACTTCAAGTTCTCCTTCTCCATTAACTTTTGCTTTATTATCTTCGACATAAGCTATTACTTTTATTTTAGTAACATCTTCATCAACTTTAACAGTATATTCTAAAGTATCTTTATTAAATACTGGACTAATTTCATAACCTTCAACTTTTATATCTTTTAAATTGTTATTACTTGATAAACTTGCTTGATATTCAGAATAAGTTATTGCTCTAACATTTCTTTTTCCATTAGTTACTTCGAATATACTTTCATCAAAACCAAATACTGTTGAAGCATCTATGTAAAATGATGCATTTCCACTTTTATTTGCTTTAAATGTATAACGATAACTTACCGCTTTAGTTGAATTATTTTGAACTACACCAGCATAATGAAGTCCTACGTCACTAGATACTAAAGAAAATATATTTTTATCATAATTTATTTTAGTATATTTAATATTTTCTTTTTCATTAACTAAATATATAATTCCACCATCAGGAACAATAGTTCTTGTTTCATCATAAGCATAAAATTCAGTTCTAATATTTTTATTTCTAATAAAGTTAACCATATCACAAATTTTAATAGACTTAGCAAATTCTAAATGATAATTTTCATATTTAGAGTCCATTTCAAATCTTTTTTCTAAATAATCCATTACCATTTTAGCAGCAGCATATACTTCCTTATCATCATTTTTAGATAAAACATTTTTTGCTTTATGTTGTTCAGTCCTTTCTCTTAATAACTCATGTTGACTCATATCATTAAACCTCCTTATATTTATCTACTTCAACTAAGTATAAAAATTCTTTTACATGTATATCCCTATTATTCAAATTTCTAGATCCTCTAAAAGTATTATATTTTTTTTCCATAATTGTTACCTTACCAATTTTAGATAACATATTAATCATTTCTTCTTTTTTTATA